>WNEP01000141.1_pt1 | contig 33195 bp, 30 predicted proteins | sample 5399961 | NCBI WGS metagenome assembly WNEP01 (sample SAMN13153329, study PRJNA577476) | soil metagenome | isolation source: 20 cm grassland meadow soil pre-rain plot 5 | place: USA:California | collected 2015-09-08 | reverse complement strand
GACGCTTCGGTCTACGTCTTTCGCGCCTATCACTCCATGCTTCCGGACATGCGCGACCGGGACGGGAATCCGGCGCATGCGGTGTTCGGCTTCGCCCGCTTCCTCGGGGATCTCATCGAGCGGGTGCGGCCGGCCTACATGGCGGTGGCCTTCGACGAGCGCCGGGCGGGCTCCTACCGCAATCGCATCTACCCGCCCTACAAGGCCAACCGCGAGCGCGCGCCCGCCGACCTCGTGCTGCAGCTCGGGCACTGCCGGGAGCTCTGCCGCTGCCTCGGGCTCGCGGCGTTCGTGGATCCGGAGTACGAGGCCGACGACATCATCGGCACGCTGGCGCACCTCATGCGCGGGCAGGGCGTGCGCTCGGCCTTCATCACGCGCGACAAGGATCTCGCGCAGCTCGTGCGCGACGGCGACCTGTTCTGGGATTTCGGCGCGCGCGGGCAGTTCGGCTATCACGACATCGAGCGGCATTTCGGCGTGCGGCCGGAGCGCTTCGCGGACTACCTGGCGCTCACCGGCGACGAGGTGGACAACATTCCCGGTGTGCCGGGCATCGGGCACCGCACCGCCGCCTCGCTCATGAAAGCCTTCGACTCGCTCGACGAGATGTACGCCGACCTCTCGCGCGTCGCGGGGCTCAAGCTTCGCGGCGCGGGCAGCCTCGGCGTGCGCTTGAGCGCGCATCGCGACTCGGTGTTTCTCGCGCGGCAGCTGACGCGCATCGCCTGCGATTTGCGCCTGGGCGTCGCGGCCGGCGGACTCAGGCGCCGCCCGCCGGACCTGCCCGCGCTGTCGACGCTGTACGACCGGCTCGGCTTCGGACCCTTCCTCCGCCGCCAGGGCGAGCGCCTGGCGCAGCTGCCGGCGGGCTGAGCGCGCGCCGGGGCGCGGACCATGAGGGATGCAGCCGTTCGCGGCCATCGCCCGTGAGATCGGCGCGCTCACCGGAGCGCGCTGTGAGGGAGGTCCCGAGCGGCGGGTGACGGGCGGGAGCATCAACGAGTGTTACCGCTGGGTGAGCGCGGCGGGCGCCATGTTCGTGAAAGTGGCCGCCGCGGAGGCGCTTGCCATGTTCGAGGCCGAGGCGGCCGGGCTCGCCGAGCTCGAGCGCTCGCGCGCGCTGCGCGTGCCGCGCCTTCTCGCGTGCGGCGCTGCCTCCGGCGCGGCATTCCTCGCGCTCGAGTGGATCGAAGCCGGCGAGAGCGGGGAGGCGTGCGAGGCCCGGCTCGGTGAAGGGCTCGCGGCGCTGCACGCGGTGACCGAGGCCCGTTTCGGGTGGGGACGCGACAACACCATCGGACGCACGCCGCAGGCGAACGCCTGGAGTGGCGACTGGACGGAGTTCTTCCGCGAGCGGCGGCTGCGCCCGCAGCTCGAGCTCGCCCGCCGGCGCGGCTTGGCCCGAGCGCTCAGCGCCCCCGGCGAGCGGCTGCTCGGGTGCGTGGATCGGCTCCTCGCCGGGCACCGCCCGGCGGCCTCGCTCCTGCACGGGGATCTCTGGGGCGGCAACTGGCTCGCGAGCTCGGGCGGTGAGCCGGTGCTCTTCGACCCGGCGGTCTACTACGGCGACCGGGAGACGGATCTGGCGATGACGCGCCTGTTCGGTGGCTTCGGCGAAGCCTTTTACCGCGCGTATGAGGCCGCGGCACCGCTTCCGCCGGGTTGGCCGGAGCGCTGCGAGCTCTACAACCTCTACCACGTCTTGAATCACGCCAACCTGTTCGGGGGCGCCTACGCCCGGCAGGCGCAGTCGATCATCGAGCGGCTGCTGGCGCGGACGCAGGGTTGAGAGCGGTCCGGACAGACCGGATGCGCGCGATGGGCTATGCTGCGGGGTGCGGCCTGTGTGTCGGATCAGGAGACATCCATGGCGGACAAGAACATCGAATCGGTTCTCCTGGAAGAGCGTACTTTCCCTCCGGCGCCGACATTCAGCGCGCGTGCGCACTTGAAGCCCGCGGACGCGGAGGCGCTCCGCAGACGCGCGCGCGAGGACCACGTCGGGTTCTGGACCGATCTGGCCGCCCAGGAGCTCACCTGGCACACGCCCTTCACCGTGGGGCTCGACGCGACGCGCGCGCCGAACTACCGCTGGTTCAGCGACGGGCGGCTGAATGCCTCCTACAACTGCCTCGACGTGCACCTCAACACGCGCGCCGAGAAGACCGCGGTCATCTTCGAGGGCGAGCCGGGCGACGTGCGGCGCCTCAGCTATCGCGAGCTGCACGCGCAAGTTTGCCGCTTCGCCAACGCACTCAAGGCCCAGGGCGTCGAGCGCGGCGACCGCGTCATCATCTACATGCCGCTCACTCCGGAAATCCTGGTCGCGATGCACGCCTGCAACCGCATCGGTGCCGTGCATTCGGTCGTGTTCGGCGGCTTCTCGGCGCCGGCGCTCAGGGACCGTATCGTCGATACCGAGGCGAAGGTGGTGATCACGGCCGATGGCGGCTGGCGCGGCGGCCACGTGGTCGAGCTCAAGGCGGCCGCCGACCAGGCGCTTACCAGTCACGGCAAGAGCGTCAAGCGTGTCATCGTGCTCAAGCGAACCGGCCAGCCGGTCGCCATGGACCCGAAGCGCGACCTCTGGTGGCACGACGCCATCGAGGGCCAGCCTGCGGCCTGCGAGCCGGAGTGGGTCGATGCGGAGCACCCGCTGTTCCTGCTCTACACCTCGGGCTCCACCGGCAAGCCGAAGGGCATTCAGCACGCCACCGGCGGCTATCTGCTCGGAGCGAAGCTCACCACGCAGTGGGTGTTCGACCTGCGGAATGACGACGTGTTCTGGTGCACCGCGGATGTCGGCTGGGTCACCGGACACACCTACGTCGCTTACGGGCCGCTCGCGCTCGGCGCCACCGTCGTGCTGTACGAAGGCGGGCCGACTCATCCCGATGGCGCGCGCTTCTGGAAGAACTGCGAGACGCACGGCGTCACCGTGTTCTACACCGCGCCGACTGCGATCCGTGCGCTCATGAAGCTCGGCGAGGCCCTGCCGGCCCGGCACGATCTCTCGCGGCTGCGCCTGCTCGGCACGGTCGGCGAGCCCATCAATCCCGAGGCGTGGATGTGGTATCACCGCGTGATCGGCCAGGGCCGCTGCCCGATCGTCGACACCTGGTGGCAGACCGAGACCGGCGCCATCCTGATCGCGCCGCTCCCGGGCGTGACGGCGACCAAGCCGGGCTCGTGCACGCAGCCGCTGCCGGGCATCGACGCCGACATCGTCGACGATCGCGGCAACTCCGTGAAGCGCCCCGACGCCGGCGGCTATCTCGTGATCAGGAAGCCCTGGCCGGCGATGCTGCGCACTATCTGGCGCGACAACGCCCGCTACATCGCCAACTACTGGGAGAAGTTCAACAACCGCTACTACATGGCCGGCGACAGCGCGCACCGCGACAAGGACGGCTATTTCTGGATCATGGGCCGAATGGACGACGTGCTGAAGGTGGCGGGACACCGCCTCGGCACCATGGAGATCGAGTCGGCGCTGGTGGCGCACCCGCGCGTCGCCGAGGCCGCCGTCGTCGGCAAGCCCCACGACATCAAGGGCGAGTCGGTGTTCGCCTACGTCGTGCTCCGTGGCGAGCGGCCCAGGGGCGATACCAGCGCTCTGACGAAGGAGCTGCGCGAGTGGGTGGGCGAGGAGCTCGGGCCGATCGCCAAGCCCGACGACATCCGCTTCGCCGACAATCTGCCGAAGACCCGCTCGGGCAAGATCATGCGGCGGCTCCTGAAAGCGATCGCGCGCGGCGAGGAGATCACGCAGGACGTCTCCACGCTCGAGAACCCGGCGATCCTCGAGCAGCTGCGCGGCACCGAAGGCGCCGCGGTCGCGCCGGCCGGCGCCGCAGCCCGGCCCGCCACCGCTTCCGCTACGCCGCAGCGCCGGCCCGCCGCCGCGCGCAGAAAGTCCGCGCCGGCGCGCCGCAAGGCGCGCGCCCCGCGCCGCGCAGGTGCAAGACGCGCCGCGCGCAAGCCCTCGAGGACGCCACGCCGCAAGGCGGCGGCACGCGCCCCGCGGCGTCCCGCCCCGGCCCGGCGGGGCCCCGCGACGCGCCGCGCCGGCGGCTCGCCCCGCAAACGCTGAAGGCGCTCGGCGGCCCGGGGGGAAAGCGCGGCGGAATCGGCCGCGCGGGGAAACTCGGGGAAGCGGACGCCCGTCCTCCGGCGGCAGGGCCGGGGGATGCGTCGCTATTTCTCGCCCGATCAATAAGTTAAGCCCGCGCGCGTCCCTGCGACGGGGACGGCCGGGCGATCTTGAAGTTGCGCTCGGCGACCCTACCGTAGGCAGCGGTCGAGTCTCTCAAAGCAGACTGAAAGGAGGTGCTGAGATGTTCGGCAGATTAACGAGTTTTCAGGATTCGCTCCTCGACGAATTCTGGCGCCTGCATCAGGAGATGGACGAGATGCTCGGCGACGGACTGTCGAGCGCAGGCGGCATCCGGTCGGCTCCGCGCGGGACGTTTCCGGCAGTCAACGTGATTCAGACCCCGGCGGAGGTACAGGTTTACCTGTTCGCCCCAGGGGTCGATCCGAAGAAGCTGGATGTCTCCGTGCAGCGGGGGCTGCTCACCGTGTCGGGCGAGCGAAATATACCGGTCCACGACGAGGCGACCTACTACCGCCAGGAGCGTTTCAGCGGCGAATTCCGGCGCGCGATCAGCCTCGGGGACGATGTGGACCCGGACAAGGTCGAAGCGAAGTACCGCGACGGGATCCTGCAGATCCAGGTACGGCGGCGCGAGTCGGCCAAGCCGCGTCAGATCGAGATTCATTGATCGGGAGGTGAAACAACATGGCCAGAAACGTCAGTGAGGTTGCCGCCCCCGAATCGAAGGGCGGAGTGGTCCAGCAGACGCGCGGACGCACCGAGGCGGGGATGCGGGCGCCCGTCGACATCTACGAGGACGGCGAGGGGATCACGCTCGAGGCGGATATGCCCGGAGTGTCCAGGGAGCGGCTCGACGTCCGCGTGGACGGCGACACGCTGCTGCTCGAAGGCAATGTGCAGTTCGACCTGCCCAAGGACGCCGAGGCGATGTACGCCGACGTGCGCTCGACCGTCTATCGGCGCAGCTTCGTCCTGAGCCGGGAGCTGGAGACTTCCAACATCCAGGCCACGCTCAAGGACGGTGTGCTCACGGTGCGGATCCCGAAGCGCGCCGAGCTGCGACCGCGCAGGGTCGAAGTCCGCACCGCCTGAAGCGGCGGGGATCGTGGCGCTGAATGCCGGCGCGGTGGCGGGAGAGTCCGCCCCGCGCCGGCGGATGTAACGCTGTCAGGAGCGCGGCCAGCCCTTCCCTAAACCTGAAGCTAAACGGCTCCCGCATCGAGTCCGAGCACGACCAGTCGCTGCAGGAGCCGCTCCCGGAAATCCCGGGGCGTATCGAGCTCCATGCGCTTGAGCGCGGACGCGTGTCGCTCCGCGGGTCTCGCGCCGAGCGCCGCCGCGGCGGTCCCGAGGCGCGCGAGTGCGCTCCCGGTGCGCCTCTCGAGATACTTCAGCGCCCGCGCCAGCGCGATCTCATCCCCGGTCAGGTCGGTCCCGAAGGGGTACTCGCTGAAGTAGCCCTGCCGGCGGTGGCTCTCCAGGGCGAGCTCCAGGCGCCCGGGGAAGTTGTTGCGGAATGCCTCCGGGATGCGGTAGTCGGCGCGGATCTTGCCCGCCGCCCGGGCGCGCGACAGCAGCTCCTCCTGAAAGCGCGAGTCGGCCACGTTCAGGAGTGCTGCGATCGTCTCCTCGTCGGTGCGCCCGCGAATGTCCGCGATGCCGTACTCGGTGACGACGATATCGCGCAGGTGTCGCGGAATGGTGGCGTGCCCGTAGCTCCACAGGAGGTTCGAGGTGGTGCGGCCACCCCGGGTGCGCGTGGCGCGCACGCACAGTATCGAGCGCGCATCGGGGAGCGCGTGCGCCATGGCGACGAAGTTGTATTGTCCGCCGACGCCCGATACCACCTCGCCCGTCTCGAGCTGGTCGGAGACCGCGGCCCCGAGGAGCGTCACCATCATGGTGGTGTTGATGAACCGCGCGGCGCGCCGCTGCAGGATGCGCAGCTCCTGGTCGGCGCCGTAGAGCTGGTTGACGAAGGCCACTCCCCGCATGCCGAACAGCGCCCGCTCGGCCTCGGGCAGCTCGCGCAGCGCCGCATAGAATCCCCGCGGGCCGAGAAAGAACCCCGCGTGCAGCACCTGGCCGTTCGAGAGAGCGCTACCGAGGCACTCGAGCGCGAGGCGCGCACGGCTCGCGGGATCGGCGAGATCGGCCGCGATCCACTCGCCGCCGCGGGCGCGCACGCGCCCGCCGCCAAACTCCACGTCCTCGCGGAACACGCCGTGAGCTTTGAGCTCCGCGAACTCCGCGCCGCCGAGCACCGGACCTGCGCCCGTGGCGGCCAGGGCGCCGAGAGTGCCCTCATCGAGCCGCTCGCCGGGGCTTCCCGAGCTCAGCAGCCTCTCGATGAGCAGCGAGTCGTACACGCGGCGGCGCAGGATCCCGGCGCGATGGAGCTCGAGCAGTTGATCGACGAACATCTCGGTGCAGGCGTAGAGACCTGACGCGAACGGCGCCTCGCCGCCGGTTGCGGCGAGGTGGGCCGCGGCGTTCGGCGCGCCGAGCGCGGCGAGCGCGGAGCGCCAGGCGGCGTTCTGCTGATGCCGGAGCAGCAGTGCGTACACCAGCGAATCACCCATCTCGCCGATGCCGACCTGCAGCGTGCCGCCGTCGCGCACCAGGGCGCTCGCGTAGACGCCGATGGCGTGATCCACCGTGCCGAGCGGGGGGTTGGGCGGGCCGAACAGGTCGTAGTCGTAGCGGGCACTGTCGATGAGGAAGTCGAAGCGACCTGGCGCGACCAGCGCCCGACCGGTCATGAAGGGCATCTGCGCGTGCGTCTCGCCCACCATGACGATGTCGCGCTCGGGCGTGCGCTCACTCTCGATGAGCGGCAGCAGATCCACGGTGACGTCGGGATTGGAGCCGAAGCTCAGCTGCATCTCACCATTCACCGTGCGCCGCGCCACGAGGTGGGCGATGACGTTGACGCCGCGCGCGAGCACCTCGCGCGCCACGTGGGTGTAGTTGGCGCTGAGATAGTGGCGCTGCGCCTGGCGCGAGCCGAGAAAGGCGCCCGGCGCGAGGAAGAACTCGATGACGCGGACGTTTCCCGGCAGGGCATCGTCGTGCATGGCGCGGGCGTAATCGGGCTCCACATAGCTGCCGAAGACGCGCTCGACCAGCGGCGTGAGGAGGCGCCCCTCGAGCGGCGAGCGGGCTGCCGGCTTCAGCAGCGACAGCGCCGTGACGATGGTGAGGTCGATCGCGGGGTCTAGCCGCGCGCGGCGGTAGAATTCGTTGGCGAGCGGATTCGGCTTGCCGATGCCGAGCGGCATGGCGAGCACGATGCGCGTTCCCACGCGCTTCAGTACCGCGTCGACGCAGTGGCCGACGTCATCGAACACTTCGGGCATTCGGGTGTGGCATTCTCTTAGGCCCGACGCGAGAGTCAACCACACGAGCGATGAGTCAGAAGGAGCCCCCCATGTCCGTGATCAAGCCCGCCCTGGACCCCAAGACCGTCGAAGTCGTCTCGCGCAGCGGTTATCCGGAGCCGTTCCGCGCGCGCGTCATGCCGCGGCACAGGCGTCCTCTCGGGGATGCGCTCGGACTGACCCGCATCGGCATCAACCTGACGATGCTGCCCCCCGGCAAGGAATCCTCCATGCGCCACTGGCATACCCACGAGGACGAGTTCGTGTACGTGCTCGAGGGCGAGGTCGTGCTGCGAACCGACGCCGGCGAGCAGCTGCTCACCGCTGGCATGTGCGCCGGCTTCCCCGCGGGCGCCACGGACGGCCATCAGCTCGTCAATCGCAGCGCTCGTCCGGCCGTCTACCTGGAAATCAGCAACCGCGACCCCGCGGACGGCGCCCACTATTCGGACGTGGATCTCAGGTGGAATCCGCCGCACGCCCCGGGCTCTTTCACGCGCCGCGACGGCACGCCGTACTAGAGCGCATGAGCGGGCATCCGGTCTCATGAGACGACCGCTCGGACGGCGACAGTTCCTGGCCCGCGCCGGCGCGGCGCTCCTCGGGGGCGCGCTCGCAGGCTGCAGCTTCGGTGGGCCAGGGCGGCGGGTCGCGGCGGCGCGGGTCTTGAGCCTTTTGCCCCCGCGGGCCAGCACCGACCGCATCACCGGCATCACGGTCTGCACGAGACCGTTCCGCGCTCAGGGCCCGCGGCTCGAGGTCGAGCAGGTCCTCGGCAAGACCGTCGTTCACAACTACGGGCACGGCGGCAGCGGCTGGTCGCTGTCCTGGGGCTCGAGCGCCATGGCAGCGGAACTGGCACTCGCCGGCGGGGAGCGTCAGGTGGCCGTGATCGGCTGCGGCGCCATCGGAGTCACCTCCGCGCTGCTGCTGCAGCGCGCGGGCGCGCGCGTCACGATCTATGCGAAAGAGCTGCCGCCGAACGTCCGCTCGTCCCTCGCCAGCGGGCTGTGGACTCCCGACTCGCGGATCTGCTTCGAGCAGTACGCCACCCCCGAGTTCAGGCAACTCTGGGAACGCATGGCGCGCCGCTCCTTCGCGACCTATCAGACGCTGCTGGGCCTGCCCGGAGCGCCGGTCGAGTTCATCGACGTCTACTTCGTCTCGGACAGCGCGAACGCCGCGCGCGGTCTCCCGCCTGGTGATCCGCGGCCGAGATTCGCCGACCTGCAGCGCGAGCTCATCGCCGATCTGATCCCGCGCAGCGAGCAGTTCGCACCCGGGAGCCACTCGCTCGGCGCCCGCTACCTGCAGCGCAGCGCGTTGATGATGTTCAACCTCCCGGCCTACACCCGCATGCTGATGTCCGACTTTCTCGCCGCCGGCGGGCGGATCGAGATCGAGGACTTTCACACCCCGGCCGACCTGGTCCGGGTGCGGGAAAAGACGCTGATCAACGCGACGGGCTACGGCGCCCGGGCCCTGTTCGCTGACGCATCGCTCATCCCGGTCCGCGGCCAGCTCGCCCGCATGATCCCCCAGCCGCAGGTCGACTACGGACTCATCTATAAGGGCGTCGCCTTCGTGCCCCGCCGTGACGGTCTCGTCTTCCAGATCATTGGAGAGAACGACTACTACGGCTTCAACGACCCGACCACCGTCCCGGATCGCGCCGAGGCCGAGCTCGCCGTCAACACGATCGCGGGCCTCTTCAGACCGGCGGCCTGAACGGCAGCGCGGCGCCATGGGCGCCGGCCGGGGCGGCTAATGAGCCGCGGCGGCGAGCCGCAGCGCGAAGGACACTCCGACATCGTTCCCGAGCTGGTCGGTGGCCTTCCAGTCGCCCTGCCCGACGCCGAAGTCGAGCCGCCGGAGCGTCGTCTTGCCGCTCATGTATCCCACGGCGACGCCGTTCTCGGTGGCGTTGCGGAACGCGAAGGGCACGCGCACCTCACGCGTCACGCCTCGGAGCGTCAGCTTGCCGACGGCCTCATAGCCGGTCGCCGTCTTCGCGAACTGCGTGGCCGTGTAACGCGACTGCGGGAACTTCGCCCCCGCGAACAGGTCCGCGCCGCGCAAGGTGTCGTCGCGCTCCTGGTCGCCGGTGTCGGCCGAGCTCATCTCGACGGTGACTTCGAGCCGGCCCGCGGCTGGGTTCTCCGGGGAGAAGTCGAAGCTCACCTGAAAGCGGGTGAACTTGCCCTTGTTCTGGGCGCCCGCCTGATCGAAGGCGAACTCCAGCGAGCTCTTTGCCGGATCGAGCACGTAGTGCGTGACCGCGTCGGGACCCGCCGCCGAGGCGCCGAGCCACGCCCACGCCGCGATGCCCGCTGCCGCGGCTGCCAGCCCCCATCCCGCCGTCCTTGAAGCGCGTCTGGTCATCGCCTGGTCCCGGAAGTTGCGGAGGGGAGCGGGAGCATACGCCGCAGCACGTCGTCCTTGTGTATGAAGTGATGCTTGAGCGCACCGGCCACGTGCAGCGCCACGACCGCAGCCAACACCGCTGCGAGCGTGCTGTGGGTGGTCAGGAGCGCCTCGTACAGCGCCTTGTTCTTCGGCACCAGGTCCGGCAGCTGAAAGAGATGGAACCAGCTGACCGGAAAGCCGCGAGCCGAGGACATCGTCCAACCCGAGAGCGGCATCGCGAACAGCAGCACATAGAGCGAGACGTGCGTGATGCGCGCCAGAGCGCGCTCGTAGGGCTTGAGCGTCCCCGGCAGCAGGGGTGTTGGATTGCGGAGCCGCCAGGCGAGTCGCAGCAGCGCCAGAGCCAGTATCGTGATGCCGAACGACTTGTGGCGCGCGAGGAGCGTGAGCTTCTTCACTCCAACCGGCAGCTCGTCGGCCATCTCGGCGAGCGTCACCTGAACGATGATCAGCCCGACGATCAGCCAGTGCAGCAGCTGCGAGACCGCGCCCCAGCGCTCCGTGGTGTTCCGTAGACCCATGAGGGCTAAGCTTATGCGGGTGAACAGCGCTTGCAAACTGCGCGCGCTCGGCGCGGCGCTCCCCGCGCTCCTGCTCGGCGGCTGTCCGCTGCCGCCGCGCGCTCCCGCGCCGCCGCCGGTCGCTGCTGCACCGCAGGCCGAGGCCGAGAAGCCCGCGCCGCACGAGGGAGCGCCCTACGACGTCATAGCGAACGAATCGCTGCTCGTGATCCGCGCCTACCGCGGCGGCGCGCTCGCGAGCGCCGGCCACAACCACGTGATCGCCTCGCACTCGCTGAGCGGCACGGTCTACGTGCCCGGGGACCTCATGCGCGCGAGCTTCGAGATTCATGTTCCCGTGGCCGAGCTCAGCGTCGATGAGGCGGCACTGCGCGAGCGCGAGGGCAGCGCCGACTTCCCGCCCGAGGTGCCGGAGGCCGCGCGGCAGGGAACGCTGCGCAACATGCTGGGCGCGGCGCTCCTCGATGGCGAGCACCATCACGAGATCGTGCTGCGCACGCTGCGGCTCGAGCCGGCCGCAGCGGCCGCGGGAGATGCCGGCGCGGCCGGCGGGATGGTGCTCGCGCGCGTGCAGACCACGGTCCGCGGCGAGGTGCGCGCCATCACGATCCCGGTCAGTTACCGCCTGACCGATGGGACGGTCACCGCATCGGGCGAGGCGCGCCTCAGGCAGAGCGAGCTCGGGCTGACGCCGTTCAGCGCCATGTTGGGCGCGCTGCAGGTGCAGGACGAGATGCGAATCAGCTTCCGCGTTTGTGCGCGACGAGTGCAGTCAGTGCAGTCCGAGCTCCGCAAGTAAGCCGTCCGCCTTGTACACCTTGCGCAGCGCCTCGAGCATGACGGCAGGGTCCACCGCGACCGCGCGGTTGAGCTGCGGGTCGTACCAGTAGCTGCCCGCGATCGAATGGATGTTGCCGTCGAACATGAGTCCCACGAGCCTCCCCTGGGCGTCGATCAGCGGGCTGCCCGAGTTGCCGCCCACGATGTCGTTGCTGGTCGAGACATTGAAGGGCGTCTGCGGATCGAGCTGCGCCCGCAGCGCGAGCCAGCTCGCGGGAATGCGGAAGGGCTCTTCCCCGGTGGCGCGCTCGAACAGGCGCGCGAGTCGGGTGAAGGGCTCGATCTCGCGGCCGTCCTCCTTCCAGCCCTGCACGGTGCCGAAGTTGAGACGCAGCGTGAAGGTGGCATCCGGGGGGAGGCTGGTGCCGTAGGCGCTGAAGCGGGCGCGGGCGATCTTCTCGGAGGCGGCCTGGACGGGGGCCTCGACCTCGTCCTCATAGCTCTTCCTCAGCGCGCGGGCTTCGCCGTCGACGCTGCGCGCGAGCTCGATCATCGGGTCGTGCGAGGCGTCGACCGCCGCTGCGCCGCCGTCCCAGAGGCGCCGGCGGAGCGCCGGATCGGCGAGCCGCGAGCCGTCCACGAGCCGTGTGGCCAGCGTGTCGGGGGAGTCGCTCGTCAGCAGCGCCCGCACGATCGGCGCGTCCGGCCCGAGCCACTCGCGCATGCGCTCGAGCCCGAAGGAGAGCGTGAGCTTCTCGAGGGCCGGATACACGGGCACCGGCGCGGTGGTGCGCTGCGCGAGGCGCGCGAGCGCCGTGTCGCGGTATTCGCGCAGGCGATTGGTGCTCGGCTTGGTGCGCTCGGCGGCGGCGCGCAACAGCGTGCGCGCGTAGGTGAACAGATGGCTGTTGAAGCCGGCGCCCTGCTCGAGAAACGTGTAGGGCAGGTAGAGCTCCTGCTCGCGCAGCTCCGCCCGGGCGATGTCCGACCAGGGCTCGCCGATCGCGGCGGCGAGCTGCGGGTCGGCGGCAACCCGGGCGCGGAGCGCCTCCTCCTCGAGGCGCTTGGCCTTCAGCAGCCGGTCATCGAGCAGCGCATCGAGCTGCTTGCGCCGCACCTTGATGGCGTTCTCGAGGTTGTTCAGCGGGTCCTCGACGATGCGGCTCGCCTCGGCGCCGGTCTTGCCGAACTCGATGTAGCGGCCGCGCAGCTCCGCGGCGCGCAGCAGCCAGCGCGGCAGGCCTACGTTTCTGAGCGTCTCGAGCTCCGCGACGGTGAGCAGGCGATCGGTCGTGCCCGGGTGCCCGGAGACGAACACCACTTCGCCGGCCTGCGGCCCCTCGGGCCGGATGCGCAGGTACGCCGGCGTCGCGGCGGGCTTGCCGTCGCCCGTGTAGGCGCGCAGCACCGACATGTCCAGGCACCAGCGCGGAAACTGGAAGTTGTCCGGGTCGCCGCCGAAGGCGGCGATATCGCGCTCGGGAGCGAACACCAGCCGCACGTCCTGGTAGCGGCGGTACTTGTAGAGCCAGTACTGGCCGCCCTGGTACAGGTCGACCGATTCGCACTTGAGCGGTCCGTACCGACCGCGCCGGCTCTGCTGCTCGCAGGTCTGCTCGAGCCGGGTCAGGGTTTTCTTGCGGGTGTCGTTGGCGCTCCTGGCATCGAGTCCGCGGATCGCCGCCTGCACCGCCGCGGTGACCTCCTCCAGACCCATGAGCACGTCGGCGACCTGGGTGCCGCACTTGAGCTCCTCAGCGCGCGTGCGGGCGAGGAAGCCCGAGTGCAGGAGGTTGTGTTCCGGGCTCGAGTGCTCATCGAGGCAGCCCTCCGCACAGTGATGATTGGTGAGCATCAGCCCGTCGGGCGACACGAACGAGGCGGTGCAGTTCGACAGGCGGGCCGTCGCGGTGCGCACGCGCTCGAGCCACGCGGGGCTCAGGTCGGCGCCGTACCGGCCCTTGACGAGCTCGCGCGGAAAATCGTGGAAGGTCCACATGCCCGCGTCGCTGAACGCGGGTGGCGAGGCGAGGAGCAGCGGGACCGGCGAGGCGAGGAGCGCCAGGACTGCCGACAGGGGGCGGCGGGACATGCGCATCCCTTCAGCGCTCGGACTCGAGCAGCACGAGCGGCGTGCCGTGCGGGCTTTCGAGCAGCGTGCCGCCCGCGCCCTCTGCGGCGCCCGAGGCGATCGTTGACACCGGCAGCCCGAGCTCCTTGAGCCGCCCGATGCGCGCGGGCATCTCGGGGTCGCGGAACACGAGCATCGCACGCTCGCACACGCGCGGATGATGAAATGAGACGTCGAGGTAATCGCTGGTGAGCGGCAGGTGCGGATACGGCCCCTCGAGCGGCGTAGCGGCCACGAAGCCGAGCGGCTCCCAGAAGCGTTGCGCAGCGGCAAAGTCAGTGACCGGCAGGCTCACCTCGGCGAAGTCGCCGCAGAGTGAGACCTCGGTGAGCGCGCGCGGCACCGGGGAGTAGGTGCGCGCCTCGAGCACCGCGAGCGCGTGGCCGAAGGGGTCCTGGAAGCCGATCTCGTTGAACACCTCATCGCCGGTGTGGCAGACCGTGAGCTCGATGCCTGCATCGGTGAGCTGCGGCACCCAGCCCGCGATGCCCGGGCGCACGAAGGTCAGCACCGGCGAGGGCCCCCGCCGCTGATGCAGTCCGACCGAGAGCCGCCCGTCGCTCAGCACACCGTAGGGGTGGCTCAAGGTGTCGGTGGTGGTCGCCTGTGTGAAGCCGAGCCGCTCGTAGAACTCCACCGCGGCCCGCACGTCGGGGACGGCGAAGCTGACTTCGTGGAAGGTTCCGAGGAGCGGCAGCGGCGCGCCGGTCATCAGGCGGAGGCGCCGCGCGCCGCGCTCGGCAGCCGCCCATGCCCCGGGTGCGTCCAGCCGCGGCAGTGCTGCTCGATCAGATCGGCGAGTGCCTGCGCATGAGCGGCGCGGGCGTTGAGCGCCGGGACGTACTGGAAGCGAAGGCCGCCGGCGCGCATGAAGGCCTCGCGATTCTCGATGTCGATCTCCTCGAGCGTCTCCAGGCAGTCGACGGCGAAACCCGGGCACACGACGGTGACCTCGCGCAGTCCCCGGGCCGGCATGCCGTTGAGCACCTCGATCGTGTAGGGCTTGAGCCAACCGGTGGGACCGAAGCGCGACTGGAAGCTCACGCTCCATGCCCCGTCCGGCAACAGCAGCTCGTCCGCCAGCAAGCGCGCGCTCGTCTGGCAGCGCTCGAAATACGGGTCGCCCTGCTGCACGTAGCGCTCAGGGATGCCGTGGAAGGAGATGAGGAGGTGCGCGGTGCGGCCGTGGGCCTGCCAGTGCTCGGTGACGCTCGCGCGCAGCGCCTCGATGTAGCCCGGGTGCTCGTGATAGTCGGCGATGAAATGCAGCTCGGGGAGCGAGCGCCAGCGGGAGAGCTCCGCCGTCACCTGGTCGAACACCGCGCCGGTGGTGGCGCCGCAGTACTGCGGGAACAGCGGCAGCACCAGGATCCGCTGCGCGCCCGAGGCGCGCAGCCGCCCGAGCGCGGCGCGCACGTCGGGAGGGCTGTAGAGCATGCCGAGCTCGACCGACAGCGGCGCCAGGATTCGCTGCGCGAGCGCGCCGGCGAGCTCGGCGCTGAGGCGCTCCGAGTGCTCCTTGAGCGGCGAACCGGTCGCCGACCAGATGCGGCGGTACTTCTTCGCGACGCGCCGCGGCCGCAGCGGCAGAACGATCCCGTACAGCAGCGGCAGCCACAGCGCGCGCGGCAGCTCCACGACGCGCGGGTCGGCGAGGAAGCGGGCGAGGAAGGCGCGCACCGCGGCGGCTTCCGCCGCCTGCGGCGTGCCGGAGTTGACCAGCAGGATGCCGATGCGCTCGGTCACGTCAGCCGATGCCCACGCAGAGGTATTTCAGCTCAGTGTAGTCGAGGATCCCGTACTTCGAGCCCTCGCGGCCGGTGCCCGACTCCTTGACGCCTCCGAAGGGCGCGACCTCGGTGGAGATGATTCCGGTGTTGAGGCCGACGATGCCGTACTCGAGCGCCTCCGCGACGCGCCACGAGCGCGCCAGGTCGCGCGTGTAGAAGTAGGCCGCGAGCCCGAATTCGGTGTCGTTCGCCAGCCTCACGGCGTCCTGCTCGGTCTCGAAGCGGAACAACGGCGCCACGGGTCCAAAGGTCTCCTCGCGCGCCACCAGCATGTCGCGCGTCACGTCCACGACCACGGTCGGCTCGAAGAAGGTGCCGCCGAGCGCGTGGCGCTTGCCGCCCTGCACGATCCGCGCGCCCTTGCCCACGGCATCGGCGAGGTGCTGCTCCACCTTGGCGAGCGCCTTGGTATCGATGAGCGGACCCTGGTCGGTCGGACCCTTGAGTCCGTCGCCGACCCGCAGCTGCGCCACCGCGTGAGTGAGCTTTTTCGTGAAGGCCTCGTACACGCTCGCCTGCACCAGGAGCCGGTTCGCGCACACGCAGGTCTGGCCGGTGTTGCGGTACTTGCTGGCGATGGCGCCCGCTACCGCAGCATCGAGATCGGCGTCCTCGAACACGATGAACGGCGCATTGCCGCCGAGCTCGAGCGAGAGCTTCTTCACCGAGCCGGCGCACTGCGCCATGAGCCTCTTGCCGACCGCGGTCGAGCCGGTGAAGGTGAGCTTGCGCACGAGCGGGTTGGAAGTCATCTCCCCGCCGATCGCCTCGGCGTTGCCGGTGATCATGTTCAGCACGCCTGCCGGCACCCCGGCGCGCGCGGCGAGCGAGGCGGCCGCGAGGGCGGAGTAGGGCGTCTGGCTCGCGGGCTTGCACACGAGGGTGCAGCCGGCGGCCAGCGCCGGTCCCGCCTTGCGGGTGATCATGGCGAGCGGGAAATTCCACGGCGTGATCGCCGCGACCACCCCGACGGGCTGGCGCAGCACCACGATGCGCTTGTCCGCCTGATGGCCGGGGATCACGTCTCCGTACAGCCGCTTGCCCTCCTCCGCAAACCACTCGATGAAGGAGGCCGCGTAGGCGATCTCGCCTTTCGATTCGGCGAAGGGCTTGCCCTGCTCGGCGGTCATGAGCGTCGAAAGGTCCTCGAGATTCGCCATCAGCAGCTCGTACCAGCGGCGCAGGATCACCGCGCGCTCCTTGGCGGTCTGCGCGGCCCACGCGGGAAAGGCCTGCGCCGCCGCCTCGATGGCGCGCCGCGCGTCGGCGGCGCCCATCTCGGGCACGGCGCCGATCGGCTCGCGGGTCGCGGGATTCATCACCTGATGCGTGGCGCCGCCCGCGGCGTCCACCCACTCGCCCCCGACGAAGGCCTGGGTACGAAGCAGATCAGGATCGCGCAGCTTCATGAGGAACTCGCTCGCCGCTCAAGCGGCGGGTGAGGAAATCCAGTGTGCGCCCGCGCGCGAGCGCCGCGGCCTGCGGATGGTAGGAATCGCGCTGGTCGCAGTTGAAGCCGTGACGGGCTCCCTCGTAGACATAGAGGATCGACGGCGGGTTCGCCGCCGCCCGGATCGGCTCGAGGTCCGCCGGCGGGATGCTCGCATCGTCGCTTCCGTAGTGATACATCACCGGACACTTGGGCTTTTTGTCGAGGTAGCTCGCGAGCTTGCCGTAATACACCACTGCAGCGGCGATCGGCAGCTCGCAGGCCGCGAGATACGACAGCGTGCCGCCCCAGCAATAGCCGACCGTCGCCGCGCGGCCCGAGTTTCTCACGGCGGCCCGCGCCGCGGCGAGATCGCGCAGCACGAGCTCCGGCGGCAGCTGCTTCGCGTAGCCGGCGCCCTCCTGGAGCGAGGCGGGAGAATAGTCGAGCTCGATGCCGCGGCGCACACGGTCGAAGAGGCTCGGCGCAATGGCCGTGTAGCCCTCGGCGGCGAACGCGTCGGCGACCGCGCGGATGTGGCGGTTGACGCCGAAGACCTCCTGGATCACCACGATCGCGCCGCGCGCTCGCGCGGGCGGCGCGGCGAGCCAGGCCTGAAACTCGTGACCATCGCGGGCCATGAGGGTCGAGTACTCGCCCATCGGGTGCTTCCAATGGCTTCGCCGGAATGACCGTGGCATTCTAACGCGTCGCGCGCTCACGGAGGTGTCATGCTGGTCGGATCCGCGGTCAGGCGCGTCGCCATCGTCGGTGGCGTACGCATCCCGTTCGCCCGCTCGTACACCGCGTACTCGACCGCCAGCAACCAGGACATGCTCACGGCCACGCTCCGCGCCGTGGTCGAGCGCTTCAAGCTCGAGGGTGAGCGGCTCGGGGACGTCGCCGCCGGGGCCGTGGTCAAGCATTCCCGGGACTACAATCTGGTGCGCGAGTGCGTGCTCGGATGCGGGCTCGATCCGCACACCCCGGGCCTCGACATGCAGCGCGCCTGCGGCACGAGTCTGGAAGCGGCGATCGACATCGGCAACAAGATCGCGCTGGGACAAATCGACGCCGGAATCGCTGGCGGCACCGACACGGTGAGCGATCCGCCGCTCGTCTACCCGCGCTCCTATCAACAGCTGCTGCTCGCGCGCTACCGCGGGCGCAACGCCTGGGCAAGATTCTCGCCGTGGCTTCACCTGCGCCCCCGGCACTTCAAGCCGGTGATGCCGGCGGTGGTGGAGCCGCGCACCGGGCTGTCGATGGGGCAGAGCACCGAGATCATGGCGAGGCAGTGGCAGATCCCGCGCGTCGATCAGGATCAGCTCGCCTACGACAGCCACATGAATGCAGCAACTGCGTGGCGCGCGGGCTTCTACGACGATCTGGTGGTGGAGTACCAGGGTCTGAAGATCGATAACAACATCCGCGGCGACACGAGCCTCGACAGGCTCGGGAAGCTCAAGCCGAGCTTCGCGCCCGACGGCACGCTCACCGCCGGCAACAGCACGCCGCTCACCGACGGCGCGAGCGCCGTGCTGCTGGCGACTCCGGAGTGGGCCGCGCGGCGCAAGCTCCCGGTGCTCGGCTTTCTGCGGCACGGCAAGGTGTGGGCGGTCGATTTCGCGACCGGCAAGGAGGGACTCCTGATGGCGCCCACCCATGCGGTGCCCGCGATGCTGCGCGACGCGGGACTCACGCTGCAGGACTTCGACTATTACGAGATTCACGAGGCGTTCGCGGCGCAGCTGCTGTGCACGCTCAAGGCCTGGGAGTCGCGGGAATACTGCCGCGACGTGCTGGGATTGCCCGCCCCGCTCGGCAGCATCGATCGCGCCAAGCTCAACGTGAAGGGCGGCAGCGTCGGCATCGGGCATCCCTTCGCCGCCACCGGCACGCGGATCCTCGCGACGCTCGCCAAGATCCTCGCCGGCGACGCACGCGCGAAGCGCGGACTGATCTCGGTCTGCACCGCCGGGGGCATGGGAGTCACCGCCATCGTCGAGCGCTGAGCGCGCCGCCGCAACCATGACTGTCGCGAGCATCCGCCTGGCATCATGCGCGGGCGCACTGTCGATCGCCGTCGCGGCGCACGCCGATTTCCGCGCCGCGCTCGCCGATTACAACGCCGGCCGCTACCTGGCGGCGCACGAGCAGTTCCAGAGGCTCGCGGAGCTCGGCGACTGCTCCTCGCAGTTCAACCTCGGGGCCATGGCGCTCAAGGGGCAGGGCGGGCCGAAAGATTCCGGCAGCGGGGTCGGATGGCTGCGGGCCGCTGCCGGCAACGGCTGCCTGCAACTCCTCGGCAAAAAGCTCCCTGACCTCGAGACGCGGCTCGACGCCACGGAGCGTCGTGCCGCCGAAGAGATCGTCGCCCGTTATGGTCACGAGGCGCTCCGCGCGCAGGGCATCGTAGAGCCCGACTTCAGCTGCCGCACCGACTCTCCGGCGACTCTGCTCGATTCACCGGCGCCTGAATATCCGCCGAGCGCCGGCGGCGTGCGGCGGCCCGCGCTCGTGATCACCGTGCTCACGATCGGAGCCGACGGCCTGGCGCGCGACCCCGAGATCCTGCTGGCCCTGCCGGGGCAGGGCTTCGCGGCCTCGGCCGTCGAGGCGTGGCTGAATTCGCGGTTCGCGCCGGCGACCCGCGCCGGTGCGCCGGTCGAGTCGCGGCTGCCGGCGAAGCTCGTGTTCGGCGTCGAGGGAAGCCAGGGACTTGCGGGCATCGAGGCCGTGGCGCGCGCCCGGGAGCGGGCCGACGCAGGCGATGCGGACGCCGCCTACACGACCGGGCTTGCGGCGACGCTCGATGCATCGCTCGGGATCTCCTCCGCGCGCGCCGGACAGCTGCTGCTCTCGGCGGCGCGCGACGGCGACGCCGAAGCCCAGTACTGGGTGGGACGTGAGCTGCGCGCCACGGCCGCCTGCCACCCGCAGGCGAACGGCGCGGTGTGGCTGCGCCATGCGGCCGACGGCGGGAGCGCGGCGGCGCAGCTGATCCTGGCGGTCGATCTGCTCGCCGGCGCGCCCTCGGCGGCGCAGCTCGCCAGCGCACGGTCGCTCCTCGAGCAGGCCTCGGGCGCCGACAGCTTCTATGTCAGGAAGCACGTGGCGGCGCTGCTCGCGGCCTCGCCGCTGGACGCGGTCCGCGATCCCGCCACGGCGCTCCGCGTGGCGCTCGAGCTTGCGGCGGGGGAGATTCAAACCGACCCGCAGATGTTCGAGACCCTCGCGGCCGCTTACGCGGCCAGCGGAGACTTCGGCCGTGCCATAGCGAAGCAGCGGACGGCTCTGCGCAAGGCCGAGGCGCTCGCGTGGGATACCCGCCTCATGAAGCAGCGGCTCGGCGAGTATCGCGCCGGCCGGGCGTGGCGCGGAGCATTGCTGCCGCTGCCGTCCTCGGGCGCGCAGTAGCGCTTGGACGCGGTGCTGGTGCTTTTCTGCCGCCGCCCGCGGCTCGGCGAGGGCAAGCAGAGACTCGCGCGCGCGCTCGGCGCCTGCGCCGCCCTCACGATCTCCCGGGCGCTGCTCGATTGCGCGCTCGAGGACGCCGCCGCCTGGCCCGGCGCTCTCGTCATCGCGCCCTACGGGACGGCGGATGCCACCTGGGCGGCGGGACTGCTCGCTCGCGCCGTCGCCGTGCAGCCTCAGCCCGGGGGGAATCTCGGCGAGCGCCTGAGCGCGGTCGATGCGGCGGTACGGGCCCTCGGCCACGAGCGACTCCTTTTCATCGGCAGCGACGCGCCCTCGCTCACCGTGCCCGATCTTTCCGCCGCGGCCGCCGCGCTCGAGCGCTCGGATGTGGTGATCGCTCCGGCGCGGGACGGGGGTGTGACGCTCATGGGAGCGCGCTGCGGTTGGCCGGATCTGGCACCGCTTCCATGGAGCGAGCCGAGCCTGGGAAGGGCGCTGGAGAGCGCTTGTCGCGCGCGAGGACTCTCGGTGACGCAGATGGCTCCATCCTACGATGTGGACGAGGCGTCCGATCTCGCGACGGCGCGCCGTGCACTCGCGGCGGACTCACGTCCGGCGCGCCGGCGGCTGCACGAGCTGCTGCTCGGCTTCACCGCATGAGGCGGCGGGCGCTCCTCCTGCTTGCGGTCGTGCTGCTGCTCGCGGCCGCCGCCGTTCTCCTGCCGGTCAAGGAGTCCCTGCGCGCGGCGCTCGGCTGGATGGCCTCGCACCGCGAGTCCTCCGGGCTCGCATTCATCGGCCTGTACGTGCTGGCGACCGTGTGCATGGTGCCGGGCATCCTGCTCACCGTCGCGGCGGGCGCGATCTTCGGCCTCGTGCGCGGCGTGGTGCTGGTTTCGGTGGCGAGCGTGCTCGGGGCGAGCGCGGCGTTCTTCGTCGGGCGCACACTCGCCCGGGGCTGGACGGAGCGGCGCATCGCGGCCTGGCCAAAGTTTCGGGCGCTCGATGGGGCGCTCGCCGCGCGCGGCTTCTGGATCGTGCTGCTGACTCGACTCTCGCCGCTCTTTCCCTTCAACCTGCTGAACTACGCGTACGGCGCCACCGCCGTGCGGCCGCGCGACTACATCACCGGATCCTGGCTCGGCATGCTGCCCGCGACCGTGCTGTACGTGTACGCAGGGTCCGCGGCCGCGAGTCTCGCGCAGGCTCTCGCGGGCGGTGCGCTCGCCGGCAGAACCGCGGCGCTCCTCTTTCTCGTCCTCGGCCTGGCGGCGACGGTTGCGGTCGCGGTGCTGGTGACGCGCCTCGCGCGGGCGCAGCTCGAACACGAGCTCGCCGCATGAGTGCCTCCGACGAAGGAGGCGATGACGCGCGCTGGCGCCGGCTGGTCTTTCCGGCGGACTATCGCAATCCCACACCAAGCGCGCGCTACAACCTCACCGTGATCGGCGCCGGGCCCGCGGGCCTGCTCACCGCCATCGCCGCGGCGGGGCTCGGCGCCCGAGTCGCCCTCATCGAGCGCGCGGGCCTGGGGGGCGACTGCCTGAACGTCGGTTGCGTGCCCTCGAAGACGCTGCTGGCGGCGGCATCGAGCGGCCTTACGTTTGCGCTCGCCCTGAAGCGCGTCCGCGCGGTGCGTGCGGCGATCGCCGTGCACGACTCGGTCGAGCGCTATACAGCGGCGGGGGTGGATGTGTTCCTCGGACAGGCGAGCTTCGCGAGCGCGCACGAGATCCGCGTCGGCGAGGCGACGCTGCGCACTCGCCGCGCCGTGATCGCCACAGGCGCGCGAGCGCACATTCCACCGCTTCCGGGGCTCGCAGGAATCGCGCCGCTCACCAACGAGACGGTCTTCGATCTCGCCGGGCAGCCGCGGCGTCTCGCGGTGCTCGGTGCGGGCCCGGTCGGCTGCGAGCTGGGGCAGGCTTTCGCGCGGCTCGGGACCGAGGTCGAGCTGCTCGAGCTCGCGCCGCAGATCCTGCCGCAGGAGGAGCCCGAGGCGGCGGAGCGCGTGGCGGATGCCCTCTTGCGGGACGGCGTGAGGCTGCGCCCCGGCGTGCGCGTCGCTTCCGCTGGCCGCACCGATGCCGGCAAGACGCTGCGGCTCGCGGACGGCACGCAGGTCGTTGCGGATGAGGTGCTGGTCGCAGCCGGCCGCACGCGCAACGTCGCGGAGCTGCGCCTCGAGCGCGCCGGCGTGCGCGCGGACCCGACGTCCGGGATCGCCGTGAACGCGCGGCTCCAGACCTCCCACCCGCATATCTACGCCGCCGGGGACGTGTGTTCGGCGCTGCAGTTCACGCACGCCGCCGACGCGCAGGCGCGCGTCGTGGTGCGCAACGCGCTCTTCCCCGGGAGCGCGCGCGCTGATCGCCTGGTCATGCCAAAGTGCACCTACACCAGGCCCGAGCTCGCGCACGTCGGGGCGAGCAGCCGCGACCTCGACCGCGCCGGACGCGCCTTCGACCGGTATCGGGTGGAATTCGGCGAGCTCGATCGCGGCCTCACCGACGACTCGGCCGACGGCTATGCGGAGGTGCTGACAGCGCGCGGAACGGACCGGATTCTCGGAGCGACCATCGTCGGCAAGGATGCCGGCGAGCAGCTCTCGCCGGTGGTGCTGGCGCTCACACTGGGGCTCGGGCTCGAGCGCCTCGGCCCGCTCGTGCTCCCGTACCCGACGCGCTCGGAGTATCTGCGCCGCATCATCGACGCCCACGCCCGCACGCGACTGACGCCGCTCGCCGCGCGTACACTCAGGTGGTGGCTGACACGCACCCGTTAGACTCTCCGGGAAGGCGCCTCGCAGTCGTCATTCCGACACTCAACGACGACGCCGCGCTCGCGCGCCTCCTGCCGATCCTGGCGCACCTCGAGCTGCCTCCCGAGCATGTGATCGTCGTCGACGGCGCATCGAGCGAGGCCACCGCGGCGCTGTGCTCGAGGGCCGGCTGCTCGCACCTGCCGTGCCGACCGGGGCGGGGGCTGCAGCTGCGCGCCGGCATCGATGCCGCGCGGGCGGCGGGCGCGCAGATCCTCTGGATGGTGCATGCCGACTGCGAGCCTCACCCGCTCGCCGCGCGCGCCGTCCGCGAGACGATCGCCGCCGGAGCGTCGGGTGGCTACTTCAGCTTCCGCTTCGGCGGCGCGCGCAGCGCCACCAAGTGCGTGCTCGAGATCTGCATCGCCTGGCGCTGCCGGCTGTCGATGGTGTACGGAGACCAGGGGATCTTCGTCAGCCGCGCAGCGTACGACGCCACTCCGGGCATGGGTCCGGCGCCGCTCTTCGAGGAGGTGCCGTTGGTGCGGGCGCTGCGGCGCACGCGGCGCTTCGTCGCCGTGCCCTTGCCGATGGTCGTCTCGGAGCGTCGCTGGCGGCGCGAGGGACTGCTGCTGCGCACCGCGCGCAACCGCGTCCTCGCGCTCGCCTTCGCCGCCGGCGTCGATGCGGGGACCCTCGAGCGCTGGTATCGCGCCTCGCGCGCGCGGCAATCGCGGTCATGAGCGGCGCGGAACTTCCGGGCGCGACGAGCGCGACGAGCGGGACCGGCGCGACGAGCGGGACCGGCGCGACCGGCGCGACGGGGCCGCTGCCCCGCGACGAGTGGCTCTTCACCCCCACCGGGGAGGCGCGCGGCTACGTCCAGCCTCACGCGCTCTCGGAGCTCTGGTTTCACACCGGCACCGCCTGCAACCTCGCCTGCCCCTTCTGCCTCGAGGGCTCGAAGCCCGGCGATCGGCGCCTCGGCCGAGTGAGCTTCGCGGACGTGCAGCCCTTCATCGACGAGGCGACGCAGCTCGGAGTGCGGCAGTTCTCGTTCACGGGCGGCGAGCCGTTCATCGTGAGGGATCTGCTGCGTATCCTCGACTACGCGCTCGCGCGGGCTCCGTGTCTGGTGCTGACCAACGGCGTCGACGCGGTGCCCGCGCGGCTCACGAAGCTCGCAGCGCTTCGCGCGCGGCCACACCCGCTGGCGTTGCGCGTCAGCATCGACTACCCGGATCCCGTGCGCCACGACTCAGGTCGCGGCGCGGGAAATTTCCTCGAGGCCTGGCGGACGCTCGCGCTGCTCCACGGCGCGGGCTTTCGCGTCTCGATCGCCCGGCAGATGGAGCCGGGCGAGGACGCCCCGGCCATCGAGGGCGCCTACCGGGCGCTGATGCAGGAGCATGGGCTCCCCGAGGATCTCAACGTCGTGGCGTTTCCCGACTTCGGCGCCCCCGGCGCGCGGCGGGCCGTGCCGCAAGTGACCGAGAGCTGCATGAGGCGGTATCAGACCGAGGCCACGCGGCGCGAATTCATGTGTGCCTACAGCAAGATGGTCGTGAAGCAGAACGGGCGCATGCGCGTCTACGCCTGCACGCTGGTGGATGACGATCCCGCCTACGACCAGGGCGGAACTCTCGCCGAGAGTCTCGGCCGGCGGGTCATGCTGCGCCACCACCGCTGCTTCAACTGCTTCAAGTATGGCGCCTCGTGCAGCGAGACGCGCGGGCACTGAGCAAGCGCACGCCTCAGCCCTGGAGAAAATCCACCAGCGCCCGCTGCTGCGGCGTCATCCGCTCGCGCGGGGTGACCAGCGCGCCGCGGAGCGCGTTGCGGCAGGGGCGGGCCTCGTCTTCGCGGTATTCGCCGACGGTCGCCGCGATCAGCTGCTGCACGCGCCCGAGGCTGCCGCGGAACAGCGCGAGGATCTGGTCCGCCGCGGCGTGTTGAGTCGGATCCTCGAGCCAGCAGTCGTAGTCGGTGACCACCGCGATCGTGCAGTAACCGAGCTGCGCCTCGAGCGCCAGGAACGCCTCGGGCACGTTGGTCATGCCGACCAGGTCCGCCCCCGCGGTGCGCAGGAACAGGCTCTCGGCGCGGGTGCCGAGACGCGGCCCCTCGACGCAGGCGTAAGTCTTGTCCTCGTGCAGCGTCACGCCCTGCGAGCGCGCCACGCGGGCGATCAGCGCGGCGGTCGCCCGGCAGGTCGGCTGGGCGCTCGAGACATGCGCCACCAGCCCGCCGCCGAAGAAGCTGGCGGCGCGCGTTCCCCGGGTAAAGTCGAGGTACTGCGACGGCAGCGCCAGATCGCCCGGGTGGATCTCCTGCCTCAGGCTCCCGACCGCCGACACGCCGATCACGGTACGCACCCCGAGGCTCTTCAGCGCCCAGATGTTGGCGCGGAAGTTGATCTCTCCGGGCAGCAACTGGTGCTCGAGGCCGTGGCGCGCGAGGAACGCGACTTCCCGGCCGCGCAGCGTCCCGATCGTGAGCGGCGCCGAGGGCGCGCCGTATGGGGTGTCGAGCGTGTGCGTGCGCGTCGCCGCCAACTCCTGCATGGCGTACAGGCCGGTGCCGCCGATGATGCCGATCATGGTTAGCCGCCCTCGCACCGCGCATTTGCGCGGACGACCCGCAAAGCGGCAAGATGCCTCAAAGCGCCGCCCCACAACAACTCGAAATCCACGATGAGCAGCACGCCGTCCCCCGCGCTCGTTCCGCCCGACTTCGCGGCGGTTGCGGCCCTCGATCCGGGGGCGCAGCGGTGACGTCGGCACCGGTGCGCCTGCCCCCGCCGACCTTCGCGAGCTTTCGCGAGTTCTATCCCTATTACCTCGGCCAGCACAGCCACCCGATCTCGCGCCGCCTGCACGTCTGCGGCACGCTGCTCGCGCTCGCGGTCGCCCTCGCCGCGCTGGTCACCGGACGCTGGGCGTGGCTCCTCGGCGCGCCGCTCGCGGGCTATCTCCCGGCCTGGGTGGGGCATTACTTCTTCGAGCGCAACGCGCCGGCCACCTTCAGTCATCCCCTCTACAGCCTGCGCGGGGACCTGTCGCTCCTCGTCGAGGTGCTCACCGGCCGCATGCCCTGGTAGCGCCGAGCCCGACACTCACACCCATGAGCCCCGCCGCCATCGACCGCGTCTTCGAGCGACGCCTCTCGGCCTTCATCAACGCCGGCCAGCCGCAGCTGCTGCAGGGCGGGCGCAAGGGCGTCGAGAAGGAATCGCTGCGCGTGACGCCGCAGGGGCGCCTGGCGGGCACGCCGCACCCGCGCGCGCTCGGATCCGCGCTCACCGACGAGCACATCACCACGGACTATTCCGAAGCGCTGATCGAGCTCGTCACGCCGGCTTTCACTCACAGCTGGGAGCTGCTGCAGTACCTGCTCGATCTGCACCAGTTCGTCTACCGCCACCTGGGCGATGAGCTGCTGTGGGCCACCAGCATGCCGTGCGCGATCGATCGCGACGAGGACATTCCACTCGCCGAGTACGGCCGCTCGCACATCGGGCGCATGAAGACCATCTATCGGAACGGGTTGGGGCTTCGCTACGGGCGCATGATGCAGGCGATCTCGGGCGTGCACTTCAACTACTCCTTTCCGCGGCCGCTGTGGGAGGCGTGGGCCGAGGTGCGCGGCTCGCGCGCGCACGATGCGCAGTTCATCTCCTCCTGCTACTTCGACCTGCTGCGCAACTACCGCCGCCACGGCTGGCTGGTGCTGTATCTGTTCGGCGTGTCGCCGGTGGTCTGCAAGTCGTTCCTCCGCGGGCGGGAGGTGCAGCTCCAGGACTTCGGCCCCGGCACCGCCTACGAGCCCTGCGCCACGAGCCTGCGCATGAGCGATGTCGGTTATCGCAACCGCAACCAGGCGGGGCTCTCGGTCTCGGTGAACAGCCTCGAGGAGTACGTGCGCGACCTGCAGCGGGCGATCAGCACGCCGCATCCGCCCTACGAGGCGCTCGGCGTGAAAGTGAACGGCGAATACCGGCAGCTCAACGCCCACATCCTGCAGATCGAGAACGAGTACTACAGCTTCATCCGGCCGAAGCGTGTAGCTCGCTCCGGCGAGCGCCCCACCAAGGCGCTGCGCCGCGCCGGGGTGGAGTACGTGGAAGTGCGCGCGCTCGACGTCAGCGCCTTCGACCCGGTGGGCGTCAACCAGAACAAGCTGCGCTTCCTCGAGGCGTTCCTCGCGCTCTGCCTCATGAAGGAGAGTGCGCCGATCGGCGACTCCGAGCAGCGCGCGCTCGACGAGAATCATCTCACCGTCGCACGGCGCGGCCGGGAGCCCGGGCTCGCCCTGTGGCGCGACGGACAGACGATTCCGATGCGCCGGTGGGCGCGGGAGCTCCTCGACTCGATGGTCGGCATCTGCGAGATCCTCGATCGCGGCGAGGCCGCGCGCCCTTATTCCCAGGCGCTCGCCGACCAGGTGGCGAAGGTCGAGGACGTGACGCTCACCCCTTCCGCGCGGCTCATGGCGGATCTCACCGCGGGCGAGCCGTTCTTCGATCTCGCGCTGCGCATGTCGGCGACCCACAAGTCGTACTTCCTCGACCTGTATCCGCCCAACGACGAGCGGCTGCGCGAGTTCGCCCGGGAAGCCGAGGAGTCCCTCGCTGCGCAGCAGGCCATCGAGGCGAGCGACCGGGGAACCTTCGAGGAGTATCTGGCGCGTTACTTCGCCGACTGAGGGCCGGCGCGCGCTCGAGCGCCGAACTTCCGCTCGACCTGCCATAATGGCTTCGGGCTGTCGCGCGAATTCAGACACTTTGCCATTCGCGTTTGGGGCGACTTAAACTTCGCACTCCCGGCGTCGCGCCGGGCAGGGCGATGAGGGAATGGACGGCGGAGCAAGGCAGGAGCCCAAGGATGAAGAGAAAAGGAGTCGACGGATTTCCGGTCATCCATCGGATAGCGCGCGCGGCCAACGAGGATTTCCCCGGCCCTGCGAGCGATCGGAGTGGACTCGCACGCACACGGCTGGGCTGGGATCCGTACGGGGTGTGGCGGGACCGCGTGAAGGAATCCGTCGAAGGAGAAGCGGAGCGCGAGCACGACCCGCCGGCCTAGCGGCGGGAGCTCTTTCGGGGGGAGGGACTTGGACGACGTTGGACGCCCGAGGCTGAGTCGCTTCAAGCTGCGCTTCGAAGGGCCGGACCTCGAGCAGCAGTTTCTCCTCGCCTATCGCGCCGCCGCCCGGCCGTGGATCCGCATGAGCCTGGTGGTCGCGCTGTCCACCGTGCTCGGCTTCACCGTGATCGACCACTGGCTGCTGGTCGGCCCGCGCCTCGCTCGGCCCGACATCTGGCGCTTCGGCCTGCAGTTGCCCCTGGTGCTGATCATGATGCTGCTCACGGCGCCACGGGTGTACCTGAGCTGGTATCAGCCGGCGATCCAGGCTGCCGCGCCGCTCTTCGGTGTGGGAACGGTGCTGATGGCCGTGGAGGCGACCCCGGCGCAGCTGCCGCTCGTAGCCGCGCGGCTGCTGCTCGCGCCGTTCTACTTCTATTTCATGCTGGGACTCACGTTCTCGGCGGCGGTGCGTACCAATCTGCTGCTGATCGCCGCCTACGCGACCGCGGCGCTCGCGGGCGCGATCGCCGCACCGGTCGCGATCTATTCGCTGTTCGTGCTGGTCTGCGCCAACTTGATCGGCGGCGCCGGCTGCTACGCGCTGGAGTACGCCAACCGCGTGGCGTTCGTCGAACGTCTCCGGCTCGCCGAGGTCGCCACGCACGACGCACTCACGGGGCTGCTCAATCGCGCCGCGCTCGAGGCGCAGGCGCCGACTCTCTGGCAACAGGCGCAGGCCGGGGCGCTTGCGGTGTCCGTGATGCTGATCGACGTCGATCACTTCAAGGCTTACAACGATTGCTACGGCCACCAGGCGGGCGATCGTTGTCTCTCGGACGTGGGCGCGGCGATCCGCGCCGCCGTGCGCCGCCGGCCGCTCGACATGGTCGCGCGTTACGGGGGCGAGGAGTTCATCGCCGTCCTGGTCGGCGCCGATCGTGCGGAGGCTGCGCGCGGCGCCGGCGGTGTGCTGCGGGCGGTCGCGGACCTGAACATCGCGCACAGCGGCTCGCTCACGCGCCCGTGCGTGACCGTCAGCGTCGGAGTCGCCACGGTGGAGCCGGGCGGCGACTATTCCCACGAGCACGCCGTCCGCGAGGCCGACATCGCGCTCTACGCCGTCAAGTCGGGCGGCCGCGACGGCTGGTCGTTTCTTGAGCCTCTGCCGGCGCAGGCCGCCGGCCGGCCCGACGCGGGCAGCCTGCTCCTGAGCACCGGCTGAACGAGGGCGGGAGCGGCAAGCGCCCGGGCGGGTCCCTTGCGCTCCCGCGCGCGAGCCCCGATCCTTGCCGGATGAATGCACTTTCGGTCCGCGGACTGACCAAGACCTACCGCAACGGCGTGCAGGCGCTGAGCGGCGTCGACCTCGAGGTCGAGCGCGGCGACTTCTTCGCGCTGCTCGGTCCCAACGGGGCCGGGAAGACGACCCTCATCGGCATCATCACCTCGCTGGTCAACAAGACCGGCGGGGAAGCGCGCGTCTTCGGCTACGACATCGACCGCGAGCCCGAGGCCGCCAAGGCCTGCATCGGCATCGTGCCGCAGGAACTCAACTTCAACATGTTCGAGAGCCCGTACACCATCGTGGTCAACCAGGCGGGCTTCTACGGCATCCCGCGCGCGGTCGCGCGCGAGCGCGCGGAGAAGTACCTGAAGCAGCTGCAGCTGTGGGACAAGCGCCGCGGCATCTCGCGTGCGCTCTCCGGAGGCATGAAGCGCCGCCTGATGATCGCGCGCGCGCTCATGCACGAGCCGCGCCTCCTGATCCTCGACGAGCCCACGGCGGGAGTGGATATCGAGATCCGCCGTTCGATGTGGGAGTTCCTCCGGGAGATCAACGCCCGCGGCACCACCATCATTCTCACCACCCACTACCTCGAGGAAGCCGAGACCCTGTGCCGCAACATCGCCATCATCAGCGGCGGCCGCATCGTCGAGCGTGACCGCATGAGCAGTCTGCTGCGCCGGCTGCACGTCGCGACCTTCGTGCTGAACCTGCGCGACTCGCTCAGCGTCGCCCCGCGGCTCGACGGTTACGTCACGACCCTGGTCGACGATCACACCCTCGAGGTCGAGGTTTCCGCCGAGGAGAACCTCAACGACATCTTCGCGCGGCTCACGGCGCTCGGCATCGAAGTGCTCAGCATGCGTAACAAAGTGAACCGCCTGGAGGAGATCTTCATGCAGCTGGTCGAGGGGCGGGGAACCGCGGGCGAGGGCGCGCACGGCGAAGCGGCACCGGCGCAGCCGGCTACCGCGCCCGCGGGCACGGGGCCGGAGGCGCCCGCGGCCCGCCTGCCGGCCGGTGCGCGCCGATGAGCGCCGTGGCCGGGGCGGCTGCGCCACCCGTCAATCTCAACGTGGTGCGCTGGATCGGCTTCCAGACCATCGTCATCCGCGAGTACGGGCGCATCATCCGCATCTGGGGCCAGACCATCGTGCCGTCGGTGGTGACCGCGACGCTCTATTTCGTGATCTTCGGCAGCCTCATCGGGCGGCGCGTCGGCGCCATGGGTGGCTTCGACTACAAGCAGTACATCGCCCCCGGACTGATCATGATGTCGGTGATCACCAACTCCTACGGCAACGTGGTCGCATCGTTCTTCGGGGCCAAGTTCGGCAAGCACGTGGAGGAGATGCTGGTCTCCCCGCTCCCCAACTGGGTGATCGTCGCCGGTTATGCCGCCGGCGGGGTGGTGCGGGGACTGCTGGTCGGCGCCGCCGTGACCGTGGTGTCGCTCCTCTTCACTCACCTCTCGGTGCAGCACCTGCCGGTCATCGTCGCGGCGGGACTCCTGACCTCGCTCATCTTCGCGCTCGGCGGGTTCCTCAATGCGCTCTTCGCCAAGAACTTCGACCAGGTCAACTGGATCCCGACCTTCGTGCTGACGCCGCTCACCTATTTCGGCGGCGTGTTCTACTCGGTGACGCTGCTGCCGCAGTGGGCGCAGCAGGTGTCGTACGTCAATCCCATCCTGCACATGGTGAACGCATTCCGGTTCGGCTTCCTCGGCGTCTCCGACGTCAGTGTCGGCCTCGCCTTCGCGCTGATGCTGGCCGCGGCGGCCGCGCTGTTCGCGATCGCGGTCGCGCTCATGAACCGCGGTGCGGGAATCAGGGAGTGAAGACCGCCGTCGCCCTGGTGAGCGCGCGCGCCGCGCGCGGCCTCGACGAGGATATGCCGCCGCTGCTCGCGGCGTTCGCGGCCGCCGGCGCGCACGCCGAGATCGCCGACTGGGACGACCCCGAGGCCGATTGGGCGCGCTTCGATGCGGCGCTGCTGCGCTCCGCCTGGGACTATACCGAGCGGCTGCCGGAGTTCCTCGACTGGATCGCGCGCGTCGACGCGATCACCACGCTCCTCAATCCCGCGCCGGTGCTGCGCTGGAGCGCCGACAAGCACTACCTGCGCGACCTCGAGCGCCTCGGCGTGCCGGTGGTCGCGACCACCTTTGTCGAGCCCGGTGCCGATGCCCGGGAGACGCTCGGCGAGTTCCTCGAGCGCGACGCGTGCGCCGAGCTGGTGGTGAAGCCGGCGGTCGGCGCCGGCTCGCGCGACACGCGCCGTCACGCGCGGGCCGCCAGCGCGGAGACGCTCGCCCACGTGCGTGAGCTCCTCGACGCACATCGCGCGGTCCTCCTGCAGCCCTACTTCGAGGGCGTCGATCAGCACGGGGAGACTGCGCTCATCTACATCAACGGCCGCTTCAGTCACGCCATCCGCAAGGGGCCGCTGCTGCCGCTGGGGGCTCTGGCGACCGACGGGCTGTTCGCGCCCGAGACGATCACCCGGCGCGAGCCCGGGGCCGACGAGCGTGCCGTGGCGGACCGCACCCTCGCGGCGCTGCCCTACGGGGAGCTCCTTTACGCGCGCGTCGACCTGATCCGCGACGCCGCAGGGAAGCCGTGTCTGCTCGAGCTCGAGCTCGCCGAGCCCTCGCTCTTCTTCGCGCATGAGCCGCGAGCTGCGGTGCAGCTGGCGGCGGCGACGCTCGCATGGTGCGCACCGGCCAAGGCGGCGGCCCCCTGTGGGAAGAGCACTGGCCGATAGGACATAATCCGAGAACGTGCCGCCCATCCATAACGTGAGGTGAAACGCACAAAGTAATGTCTAACCCATTGTGGAAACAAACAATCACAATTTCGTCATGGAACTGACGTGAGCCGGCCCGAGGCTATGAGGGCCGCAAATGGGTCAGGACCGGAGGCTGTGAGGCCAGCCGGATGAAGGCGACAGGATTCAACACGTTCATGGCGCGGATCGACGCGGCCGAATACGGTCTGTGCCGCAGGCTGAACCGCGGCGCGTCCTTCGCGATTCCGCGGCGTATCTTTCGCATCGCGAGCCGACTCGGCGACGGCATCGTCTGGTACGTCCTGATCTTCGCGCTGCCGGTGCTCTACGGCGCCGCGGGCGTGCGACCGGCCATCGTCATGGCGCTCACCGGAGCGCTCGGTGTCGCCCTCTACTCGCTCCTGAAACACCTGTTCGTGCGCGAGCGCCCGTTCATCACGCACACCGCGATCGATCCGGCGGCAGCCCCGCTCGATCGCTACAGCTTCCCGTCCGGTCATACGCTGCACGCCGTCTCGTTCGCGTGGCAGGCGAGCGCGCACTTTCCCGAGCTCGCCTGGGTGCTGCTGCCGCTCGCGGCGCTGATCGCCGGGTCGCGTGTGGTTCTCGGCCTGCACTACCCGACCGACGTCGTCGCCGGGGCGGCGATCGGCGCCGCGCTCGCAGAGCTCGGATCGGCGCTCGGGTAAGCTTCAAACCGTGCGGGTTTCCTCACGGCGCAGTCCCTGCGCGCGCTGCGCGTGGCCCGTGCGAGCGATTGAAGGGCCGGGGTTCTGAGCTACACTTCCCCCGGCGGCAGCGGCGCGGGGAGAGGACATGGGCGCAAAACGGGCGCTGATCGTGGACGATTCGAAGTCCGCGCGCCTGTTTCTTGCCCGCGCACTCGAGAAGTACGACATCGACGTCGACAACGCGGAGAGCGCCGAGGCGGCGATCGAGTATCTGAGCCACAACCACCCGGACGTCATTTTCATGGATCACCTGATGCCGGGCATGGACGGATTGCAGGCGGTGCGGGCCATCAAGAACGACCCGCGCACCGCCACCATTCCGGTCATGATGTACACCTCACAGGAAGGAGAGCTGTTCCTCGGTCAGGCGCGCGCGCTCGGCGCGGTAGGCGTGCTGCCGAAACAGATCCGGCCGACCGACGTCTCCAAGGTGCTGAACCAGCTGCACCTGGTCTCCGAGCGGCGCATCGTTGAGCAGCCGAGCTTCACGCCGGTCGACGCGCCGGCCGAGGCAGCGGCGCAGGAGAGCCCCGCGCCGGTGCC
>WNEP01000135.1_pt1 | contig 33686 bp, 26 predicted proteins | sample 5399961 | NCBI WGS metagenome assembly WNEP01 (sample SAMN13153329, study PRJNA577476) | soil metagenome | isolation source: 20 cm grassland meadow soil pre-rain plot 5 | place: USA:California | collected 2015-09-08 | reverse complement strand
GCAGGGTCAGAAACGCGAACTTGCTCCGGGGTAGTGCCACATGCCGGATTTTACGCCTTCCTTGCCTGATTGCGACAGCACGGGACCCTCAGGCGGGTCGTGCGGGTCACCCGGCGCCTGCCACGAGGCGGCTCGTGATGCGGGTGACGTGCTCGCCCTGATACCGGCACATCTCGAGCTCGAGCGGCGTCGGCATGCGCAGCTCGCTCCCTGCGCCGGTCACGCAGCTCGCACCGTAAGGGGTGCCGCCGCTGATCTCGCGCATGGTCGTGAGGTCCTTGAAGGTGTACGGCAGGCCGACAACGATCATGCCGTGGTGCAGCAGCGTGTGGTGGAAGGAGGTGAGGGTGGTCTCCTGCCCGCCGTGCTGACTCGCGGTGCTGCAGAAGACGCTGCCGACCTTGCCGACGAGCGCGCCGCGCATCCACTGCGGCCCCGTCTGGTCGAGGAAGTTGCGCATCTGCGCGGCCATGTTGCCGAAACGAGTCGGCGTACCGAACACGATGCCGTCGTACTGCTCGAGCTCATCGGGGACCGCGAGCGGTGCGGACTGCTCGAGCTTGAACCCCGAGGCGCGCGCAACGTCCGGCGGCGCCAGCTCCGGGACGCGCTTGACGGTCACCTCGGCCCCGCGCACCTGGGCCGCGCCCTCGGCCTGGGCGCGCGCCATGATTTCGATGTGCCCGTAGCTGCTGTAGTAGAGGACGAGGATCTTGGGCATGGCCAGCTCCTTCACGATGAGGTCGCAACAGTGGCGTGACGGGTCAGAAAGGCGCGGCACAGCGCCTCGTAGTGCCCGGGATTGTCGAGATTGGGAAGATGCCCGGCGTCGGGAACCAGGGCATGCTCGGCTGCGGGGAGCCGCCGGCGCAGCCGCGCGGCTGCCTCTAGGCGGCGGGGCAGATCGCACGCACCGTTGATGAGAAGCGCGGGGACGCGGAACGTTACGAAGGGATCAGCTCCGGCGCTCGGCTCCTGGTTCACGGCTTCCTGCAACAGATCCCGCGCCGGATAACGGTCGATCATCGCTTGGAGCAACGCCCGCCGGTGCGGATCGGTCGTGCGCAGACGCATGAGCGGATGGGCCGCCCAGGCGCGCCGGAAAGCGTCGATGCCGGCGGCTCGGGCGAGCGAGCGGTAGTGGGCGATCGGCACGTCGTCCTCGGCCCCCGGATCGACGTCGAAGTCCGGCACCCCATCGAGCACGAGGCAGGAGACTCGGGCGGGGTCTGCCGCGACGAATCCCAGCACGCCGCGTGCGCCCTGCGACATGCCGAGCAGCGCCACACGGGCGAGCCCGAGATGACGGCACAGCGCCGCGAGGTCGAGCGCATCGTGCCCGGGCGCGCTCACCCCGCCCGACTGCCCATGACCTCTGCGATCGAGACGCACCAGGCGGAAGGCGCTGCGGAGCGCGTCGACCTGCGGGTCCCACATTTCGAGATCGAGCGTCCAGCCGTGCACGAGCACGACCGGCGGACCCTGTCCCTCGTCGCGATAGCGCAGGCGCGCGCCGTCGGCGCTCAAGTAACGGTCGGGGAAACGTCCGCCCGGGGCGGCGGTCGGGCTCGCAGGCATCGCGCTCACTGTATTCGCGGAGCGAAAAAGTTTTCGCTTTTCAGGCTACGGGCGCGGCGCGGGACCGTCAAGCGCGCGCGCCGGACGCTAAAGCTGCGCGCTCAAGGAGAGCCAGGGAACGGTGGCGAGGTCGGCGGAGATCTGCCGGCTCACCTGCTGCAGCATGCCGAGTCGTTCGCGCAGCAGGCGGGTCCTGGTCGTGCGGCGCGAGTGGCTCGAGGTGTTGAGAGCGGCGACCACCCGCCGTTGCTGATCGAGGACCGGAACGGCGAGCGCCACGACACCATAGGCGAGCTCGTCCTCGACCACGGCATAGCCGTTGCGCCGGCACTCGGCGATCAGGCTGCGCAGCTCGGTCGCGCTGGTGACCGTGCGCTCGGTGAGCGGCTCGAGGCTGGCGGCGTCGAAGTAGCGCTGCAGGCGCTCAGCGCTCAGGCCCGCAAGCAGCACCCGTCCCGTGGAAGTCGCATGCGCGGGGAAGCGGCTGCCGACGTGGGCTTCCAGGCGCAGGAGCGTCCGCACCGAGGCGCGCGCAACGTACACCGTGTCGCAGCCGTCGAGGACGCACAGTGCGGCGGAATCCGAGGTGTTGCGGGCCAGCTCCTCGAGGTGCGTCTTGGTGAGCTGCTCGATATTCATCGACTCGAGGTAGGCGGCGCCGAGCTGCAGGACTTTCGGCCGCAGCAGGAAGCTGCGCGCATTGCGCGTCACGTAGCCGAGCTCCTCGAGGGTCAGCAGGCAGCGGCGCGCGGTCGCCGCCGGGATGCCGGCGCTGCGGGCGATGTCGGTGAGGGTGCGTGCCGCGTGCTCGCGACTGAAGGCGCGGATGACGGCGAGCCCCTTGGCGAGCCCGCCCATCGCTTCGCGACGGGCGGGCGTGGTCCTGCGGCGCGGCATGCGCGAAGTCTATTTCGGTATCCGAAAAAGCGGAAGGGCGCGGCCGGCGCTCTTGACGATGGGCCGAGAGCGAGTCCAGTATCGTTTCGCATAACGACGTCGTATTCGGATAGCGAAAAGAGGAGGGCGCGGTGAAGATCGGCCGACAAGACCGCCGCAGCTCCGCGATCAGCGCCGCGAATGCGGAGACGATCCTGGTGCGCGGGCGCGATCTGGCGCGCGAGCTGATCGGGACGCTGAGTTTCTCCGAGCACTTCTGGCTGCTGCTCACCGCAGCGCTGCCCTCCGCCGCGCAGCGCCGCGTCCTCGACGCCACGCTGGTGGCGATCGCCGAGCACGGGATGGTGCCGAGCGTGCAGGCGGCGCGCATGACCCTCGCCGCGGGCCCCGAGGCGCTGCAGGGGGCCGTGGCCGCGGGGCTCCTCGGCTGCGGCTCGGTCGTGCTCGGCTCCTCTGATGCCGCCGGGAGGCTCTTCGCGGACATCGCCGGCCGCGCCGCCGGGGCGGGCGGCCCCGAGGCTGCGGCCACTCAGCTCGTGCAGCAGTATCGCGCCGCCGGGCGGGCGATTCCCGGCTACGGCCATCCGCTGCACAAGGGCTACGACCCGCGCGCACGGCGGCTGTTCGAGGTGTCGGCCGAGGTCGGCCTCGCCGGTCAGCACGTCGCGATTGCCCGCACGGTCGAGCAGCTGCTGCCGCAGCTGCTCGGCCGGCCGCTGGCACTGAACGTCTCGGGCGCGATCCCCGCGGTCCTGCTCGATGCCGGATACCCGCTGGCGGCGCTCAAGGGCGTGCCGCTGCTTGCGCGCACCGCCGGGCTCGTGGCCCATCTGCTCGAGGAGCAGACCCGGCCGCTCGGCTTCGTGATGTCGCATGCCGCGGCCGAGGCCATCGATTACGACGGCCCGGCGCCGCCGGGGTTCGTCCCGAGTGGCGGCGATGACTAGCGCTGCGGTGAGCAGCAGGCAGCCCACCCTTGCCGGCACGCGCGTCCTCGAGCAGGGCACGTTCATCACCGGTCCCTGCGCCGCGATGATGCTCGCGGATCTCGGCGCCGATGTGGTGAAGATCGAGAGTCCCGACGGAGACCCGTACCGCAGCTACCAGGGCCAGCAGTATTCACCGCACTTTCAGGCCTACAACCGCAACAAGCGCAGCCTCGCGCTCGACATGAAAGATGCGAAGGACTGCGAGTTGTTCAGCGGCCTGGTGCGCGAGGCTGATGTCTACATCCAGAACTTCCGCCCGGGCACCGCCGAGCGTCTGGGCGCCGGTGTGGCGAGACTGCACTCCCTCAATCCGCGCCTGATCTGCTGCTCGATCAGCGGCTTCGGTCCGAGCGGTCCGTACGCGGACCGGCCGAGCTACGACTCGGTGGCGCAGGCCCTGAGCGGTTTCCTGAGCGTGGTGGTCGACTACCGGCGCCCGCAGTTCCTCGGTCCGGCGCTCGCCGATGCGATCACCGGCCTGTACGCCGCGCACGGCATCCTCGGGGCGCTCGTCGAGCGGGGCCGCACGGGGCGCGGCTGCCACGTCGAGGTGTCGATGCTCGAGGCGATGGCGCATTTCGCGGTCGAGCCTTTCGCCGCATTCTTCGCGCTCCACCAGACCCCGACCTCGGCGGACCGCCCGCGGCTCGCACAGGCCTATATCCTCAGGACCGCCGACGAGCGGCTGATCGCGATCCACCTGTCCTCGCTCGAGAAGTTCTGGCAGGGGCTGGTGCAGGCGCTCGAGGCGCCGGAGCTCGCGCGCGACCCGCGCTTCGCGACCCGGGCGGGCCGCATCGAGGAGTACGAGGCGCTGCGCATCGAGCTCGACGCGCACTTCTCGCGCCGCACGCTCGATGAGTGGATGCATCGCCTCGAGGCCCACGACGTGCCGCATGCCCCCGTCAACCGTATCGACGAAGTCGTCCACGATCCGCAGGTCGAGCATCTCGGAGTCATCGTCCCGGTCGAGGCGCCGCACGGGGCGGCGCGCGCAGTGCGGCCCGCCGTGCGCTTCGACGGCGCGCGCGCCGAGGCGGTGAGCCCCGCGCCGCTGCTCGATGAGCACGGCGGGGCGATCCGCGCGGCGCTCGCGCGTGGGGAGCCCTGGCCGGGGCCCGAGCGAGGCTAGCGCATGCTGTTTCCAACGACTCTGGTCGGAAGCTATCCACAGCCCGAATGGCTGATCGATCGCGCGCGACTCGCGGGGCGCTTCCCGCCGCGCGTGCGGGCGCGCGAGCTGTGGCGCATTCCCGAGCCCTACCTGGCGGAGGCTCAGGACGACGCCACCGTGCTCGCCATCAGGGCGCAGGAGGAGGCCGGGCTCGACATCATCACCGACGGGGAGATCCGGCGCGAGAGCTATTCGAACCGCTTCGCCACCGCGCTCGATGGCATCGACCTCGACAATCCCGGCACGGCGCTCGATCGCAGCGGGCATCCGAATCCGGTGCCACGGGTCGTGGGTCCCATCCGACGCCGCCACGCCGTCGGGGTCGGCGATGCGCAATTCCTGCGCCGCCACACGCGGCGCCTGATCAAGGCCACCGTGCCCGGGCCGTTCACCATGGCGCAGCAGGCACAGATCGACTACTACGGCGGCAGTCGCGAGCGGGCGGCGATGGATTATGCCGTGGCCGTGAACGCCGAAGTCCGCGACCTCTTCAGTGCCGGGGCGGACATCGTGCAGCTGGACGAGCCGTACCTGCAGGCGCGGCCCGAGGAAGCGCGCGCCTTCGGACTGGCGGCGCTCAACCGAGCGCTCGAGGGCATCACGGGCACCACGGCCGTGCACATCTGCTTCGGCTACGCCGCGATCATCCACGTGCGGCCGCCGGGGTACTCCTTCCTTGGCGAGCTGGGCGGATGCAGCTGCCGGCAGGTGTCGATCGAGACCGCGCAGTCGAACCTGGATTGCTCCGTGCTACGGGGCCTGCCGGGCAAGAAGATCATCCTCGGGGTGATCGATCTTGCGAACCTCGAAGTCGAGTCGCCGCAGCTGGTCGCGAGCCGGATTCGTCGCGCCCTGCCTTACGTCGATCCGGGGGATGTGATCGTCGCCCCCGACTGCGGCATGAAGTACCTGCCCCGCGACGTGGCCCTCGGGAAGCTCCAGGCCATGGTCGCGGGAGCGCAAATCGTGCGCGCCGAGGCCGAACGCGAGCGCGCGCACAACGCTGCGGGCCCGAGGCTCTGAGTCAAAGGATAAGAGGGGGGTCTCACATGCTCACTTCAATGCGCCGATTGGTCTCAGTGCTCGCCGTCGCCTGCGGGCTGGTCGTGATATACGAGCCCGTGTGGGCGCAGACCCAGACGCTGGAGGAGATCGTGGTGACCGCGCGCAGGCGCGACGAGGCGATCCAGAACGTCCCGGTCACGGTCAATGTGTTTACCGAGCAGGCGATTGAGTCGGCGGGAATCGAGAGCCCCCGCGATTTCGTCGCGATGGTCCCGAATATGACGCTCGTCGAGGTGCAGAACGTCGGCAACTCATTCATCACCATCCGCGGCATCTCGCAGGCGCGCAACAGCGAGCCCTCCGTCGCCGTGCTGGTCGACGGGGTGCTGGAGACCAACCCCTACCAGTTCGACCAGGAGCTGACCGACATCCGGGAAATCGAGGTGCTGAAGGGGCCTCAAGGCGCCGTGTACGGACGCAACGCCATCGGCGGCGCGATTCTGATTCACACCGTGGATCCATCCGATCACTTTTCGGGCGCCGTCCGGGTGGGCGTGGGCAACGGGACCTCCGAGAAGGCCCAGGTGGCCGTCAGCGGCCCGATTGACTCGGCGGGTACGCTGAAAGTTCGCGCCTCGCTCGACTACTACGACACTGACGGCTATCGGCAGAACGCGTACCTGGACCGCAAGGCGGACCCGTATCGGGATTACTCCGGGCGGCTGCGGCTGCTGTGGAAACCCAGCGACCAATGGTCTGCGGACCTGCGGGCGTTCCGCGACCGCGTCGAGACGACCGCCTTCTACTACATCATTCCGCGTGCCAACGAGGCCAACCCCTTTGGCGCACTCTTTACCGCGCCGGACGCGAACGACGTCACCAGCCCGATCCAGAACAACAACCTGGGCACGGACAACCGCGATGTGACGGATGTCGCGCTCAAACTCGATTTCAACCTGGGACTCGGCACTCTCACGGCTGTCTCGGACTACAACTACACAAAGGAGATCGACACCGGCGACGCCTACGATTTCCGGCCGGTCACAACGTCCCTGATCTACGCGGCCACTGGGGGCGTCCCAGCCTTTCTTGGCGGGCCGTTCGATGAAAGCCAGAGCCAGTTCATCAACGAGACGACCTACAGCCAGGAGCTGCGATTCACCTCGCGGAAGAGCGGCGACTTCTCGTGGATAGCGGGCGCGTATTACGTCCACACGGAGCGATTCATCTCCACAGACAACTTAATCGACCGTGGAGCGGGCGTTCCGGCTGTCTATGGGACGCCACTGGTCGATCCGGCCAATCCGCTCGCCACCAACACGAACGCGACCTTCCTCGCTGACTCGCAGAACAACAACGCCTGGGCCGTGTTTGGCGATGCGACCTACGAGTTCACCAAGCAGTTCGAGCTCGATGCGGCGATCCGCTACGACGAGGATGAGCGGCAGAACACCACCCGGACGCCGACCGCGTTCCTGCCCCCGGCAACACTTGGGACTGCGCATACTGGCGAGGTGCGCAAGCACACCTTCGATTCGGCGCAGCCGAAGGGCACGCTGCGCTACAAGCCCACCGGCAACCTGACCTTCTACGGCGGATGGAGCCGCGGGTTTCGCAGCGGCGGCTTCAACCAGACCGGTGTCGGCGCCGTGGCGCAAGCCTCGGGAAATCTCGGCGTGCACGATCTGTTCAACGCTGAGATCGCCGAAACCTGGGAAGTCGGCCTGAAAAGCCAGTTCCTCGACCGGCGGCTGGGCGCGAACCTGGCGCTCTACTACACCGACTCGCACAACGGCTACTTCTTCTACTTCGATGCCACGACCTCGACTCAGAACCTCGGCAATCTCGACGCGCGGTACAAGGGTGGCGAGCTCGAGCTGAGTGCCAGAGCGACGGACTGGCTGGACCTGTACGCCAACTTCGGCTACACGGATGGGAAGATTACCCACATGGAGGATCCGACAGTGGCCGGCAACAAGCCGCCGCTGCTGACGAAGAACACCGTCAACACGGGCTTCCAGGTCCACGAGCCGCTCGGCGGCGGAATAAACGCTATGCTGCGGCTCGACTATCAGATGCTCGGCCGCACCTGGTGGGACCCGTACAATGTGACTTCGCGCGATCCGGTCAACCTCCTGGACCTGCGCGCCGGCGTCGAGACTGACCGGTGGTCGGTGACCGCCTGGTCCAAGAACCTCACCAACAAGCTCTACAACGCGGAGTTCTCCCCGGGCGGCTTCCTGTGGAGAGCCATGCCGCGCCAGTACGGAGTAGAGTTCGGCTACCGCTTCTGAATCCAAGGAGAGTGTCATGGCTCAGCTCGCCAAGCTGCCGTCGCGCTTGCATCACAACGCCTACGTCACGCGGGATCAGGAGAAGACCCGCCAGTTCTACGAGGACGTCATCGGGCTGCCGCTGATCGCGACCTGGTGCGAGTCGGATGAGCTCTTCGGCAAGGTGCGCACCTACGTGCATACCTTCTACGGGATCGGCGACGGGGGGGCGCTCGCGTTCTTCCAGTTTGCAGATCCCAAGGACCAGGAGGAATTCGGGCCGAAGATGCCGGCGACGCCGTTTCACCACATTGCGCTCGCGGTCGACGCGGACACGCAGGCGGCACTCGAAGCGCGCATCGCCGCGGCCGGCATCAAGCCGCCCGCTACCTATGTCCTGGAACACGGCTACTGCCGCTCCGTGTACGTGAGTGACCCGAACGGCCTGACCCTCGAATTCACGCGCGACCATCCCGACGCCGCCAAAATCAACCGCGACCGGCGCGCGGATGCCCACGCGGAATTGAGGCGTTGGCTGAAAGGGGATCACACTTCGAATAACACTTACCGCTGAAGCACCCGGTCCGGCATGCACCGCAGCACCGATCGGATCCTCACCACGCATGTCGGGAGTCTGCCCCGCAGCCAGGCGGTGGTCGACGTGCTGTTCGCGCGCGAGCGGGCCGAGGCGGATGCCGCGGCGAACGCGTCCGTACACGCGCCGGGGGAGGGGGAGGCGGTGATTGCCGCGGCGGTGGCCGAAGTCGTGCGCCGGCAGGTGACGCTCGGGATCGACGTCGTGAGCGACGGCGAGATGAGCAAGATCAGCTACGCGACCTACGTGGCGCGGCGCCTCACCGGGTTTGCCGGTGACACGCCGCGCGAGCCGGGTCAGGATCTCGTCGAGTTCCCAGGGCTGCTGCGCAAGCTCGCCGAGCGTGGTTCGACGGCGAAGTATCGCCGGCCGCGCTGCGTGGGCCCGATCGCCGTGAAGGATACCGGTCCCCTCGAGGCGGACCTGCACAACCTCCGCGCCGCGGTTCGGGAGACCGCTCCGGCGGAGGCTTTCATGAACGCCGCCTCCCCGGGGGTGGTGGCGCTCTTTCAGCCCAACGACTTTTACCGTACGCAGGACGATTACCTGACGGCGCTCGCCGGCGCGCTGCAAAGAGAGTACGAGGCGATTGTTGCGGCGGGCATCCTCCTGCAGATCGATGCGCCGGACCTCGCGATGGGACGCCACACCATGTACCGCAATCAGCCGCTCGAGGAATTCGAGCGGCTCGCGGCCCGCCATATCGAAGTGCTGAATCACGCCCTGCGCAACGTGCCGGGGGAGCGGGTGCGCATGCACGTGTGCTGGGGCAACTACGAGGGGCCGCATCACCACGACGTGCCGATGGAGCGGCTGCTACCGATCGTTCTCAGGGCGAAGCCGCAGGCACTGCTCTTCGAGGCGGCCAATCCGCGCCACGCGCACGAGTGGACCGTATTCAAGGGAGCGCAGATACCCGAGGACAAGATCCTGATCCCGGGAGTCCTCGCCACCACGACCAACTACATCGAGCACCCGCAGCTCGTCGCCGAGCGTATCGAGCGCTTCGCGCACATCGTCGGGCGCGAGCGGGTGATCGCCGGAACCGACTGCGGCTTCGGCACCTTCGCCGGCTTTGGACCGGTCGAGCCGGAGATCGCCTACCTCAAGCTCGCCTCCATGGTCGAGGGCGCGCGGATCGCCTCCGCGCGGCTCTGGGGCTGAAGCGCCATGCCCAAGGCGCCGGGCAGGAATGCCGGTGCGGCCACCGAGCCGGCCCCGACTCCTTTTCGCTTCTACGACAACCGCCAGAAGTACCTGGCCTTCGTGACCGCCTGCAACGAGAAGTCGGCGATTGCGCGGCGCGCCGCCGACGAGCTGGCCGTGCTGCAGCCGACGCCGCCCGCCGTGCGGCTCTTCGACGCGGGCATGGGCGATGGCACGGTCATCGCGCGGCTGATGCGCAGTGCTCACCGCCAGTTTCCGACGGTGCCGATGTGCGTCGTCGCCAAGGAGATCAGTCTCGAGGACGTGCGGCTCGGGCTCGAGAAGTTGCCCGATCGGCTGTTCGAGCATCCGGCAACGGTGTTCGTCGTGACCAATCTCAAGTATGCCGAGGCGCCGCACCTCAAGCGCCGCGATGAGGTGTCGGCCGGCGCGTTGAACTGGCAGGAAGTTTGTCTGACCGGCACCACCGCGGACGAGTACGCGCAGCAGATCGAGGATCTGGGTACGGTGCTCGCGAACGGCTGGCAGACGACGCCGAGTCCGAGGAGCGGAAACCCGCTCGTCGTTCGCCCCTCCGTGCTCGTCATCTATCGCGAGGATCACAAGTTCCTGCTCGATGCGGTGATCCCCACGCCGCGCGGAACCGCCGGGCGGTATGACCTGGTGCTCGCGTCCCAACCCTGGCGGGCGCGTATGGGCGCCGACTTCAAGGTTCAGAAAGTGCTGGCCCCGCTCGCCCGCAGCCTCGCCCCCGGCGGCAAGCTGCTGGCGATCCAGTCTTGCGGTCACGATCCGGGCCTGGAAATCATCCAGCAGCTGTGGCCGGGTGAGCAGCCGTTTCAGGTGAGCCGCCACGAGCTCCTTGCGACCCTGCGCCGCGAGCTTGCCGGCGACTACCGCCACTACGATCTGAGCGCTCTGCCGGACGATGAGGCGATATTTCGCTACGAGATGCACACGCTGCCGTCGGAGATCGGCGATCGCATCGGCACCTCGACGCTCTTTGCGGCGTGGAACGCCGCCATCTACGTCAATCAGATCGAGGATGAGCGACTGGACGCGGTCGTCACGAGCGGAGCCTATCTCGAGGCCACGCAGCGCGTGCTGCGCAAGCACGGCGGGCTGTGGTTCAACGACGAGGCGTTCGTGGTGGCGCGGCGGCGCAATTGAGCGCCGTCACGTGCGCAGATCCAGGTTGTCGGGGTCGTAGGGCGACTCGCGCAGCACCGTCGCCTGCTTGCGCTCGCCGAGGATCTCGATCGTGAGCTGCGTCCCCGGCTGCGCGTACTCCGCCCGCGCGTAGCCGATCGCGAGTGACTTGCGCAGGCAGTGGCCGTAGTAGCCCGAGGTGGCGCGCCCGATCATGCGACCGCCGGGCTCAAAGAGCGGCTCGTTGCCGAGCGGATCGGCATCGGTCACGCCGTGCACCTCGAGCGTCACGAAGCGGTTCGGCACGCCCGCCGCGAGCTGCTTCTCGAGCGCTTCCCTGCCGATGAAGTAGCCCTTGTTCATGCGCACGAAGCGGTCGAGGCTCGCCTCGAACGGGGTGTAGTCGGGCGTCATGTCGCTGCCCCACATGCGATAGGACTTCTCGAGGCGCAGCGACTCCATGGCGCGCATCCCGACCATGCCGATCCCGTGGGCCTTGCCGGCCGCGAACAGCGCATCGAACAGGTGATGTGCGTACTCGATGGGAAAATGCAGCTCCCACCCCAACGCGCCGACGAAGTTCACGCGCAGCGCGTACACGTCGACCGCCAGTCCCGCCTCGATGACCTGTGCCGTGAGCCAGGGGAAGGAGGCGTTGTCGAGCGGCGTGTCGGTCAGCTGCGCGAGCACCTCGCGCGACCTGGGTCCGGCGAGCACGAAGCAGCCGCGCGTGTTGGTGATGTTGCGTAGCGTGACCAAGCCGTCGGCGGGGAGCGACTTGAAGAGGTAGTCGCTGTCATAGCGCTCCGCCGCGCCCGCGCTCACGACGTAGTAGTGCCCCGCGTCGATCTTCGTGATGGTGAACTCGGAGCGAATGCCGCCCCGGCGGGTGAGCGCGTGACACAGCGCCAGCCGTCCGGTCTTCGACGGAACCTTGTTGGCCACCAGCCCATCGAGCCAGGCTTCCGCCTTAGGCCCGGTGACCTCGTGCTTGGTGAACGGGGTGAGGTCGATGACGGCGACGCGTTCGCGCGTCAGGCGCGCCTCGTTCCCCACGTGCTCGAAGTAGTTGCTGCGCCTGAAGCTCCAGCGATCCCGGCGCTCGACGCCCGGCGGGGCGAACCAGTTGGCGCGCTCCCAGCCGTAGCGCTGTCCCCAGACTGCACCGCTGGCGTCGAGGCGGTCGTACACCGGGCTCGTCTTCGCCGGTCGCGCGTCGGGGCGTTCCTCGTCGGGAAAATGGAGGGTGAAGACGTTGCGGTAGGTCTCCTCGTTCTTCTGAACGAGGTAGCGCTTGCTGGTGTAGGCGCCGAAGCGGCGCGGATCCACCCCCAGCATGTCGATGCCGGGCTCGCCTTCGACGATCCATTCGGCCAGCTGCCAGCCGGCGCCGCCGGCGGCGGTGATGCCGAAGCTGTGGCCCTCGTTGATCCAGACGTTCCGCAGCCCCCAGGCCGGTCCGATGAGAGGGCTCCCGTCGGGCGCGTACGGGATCGGCCCGTTGACGATGTCCTTGATGCCGCAGTGCTCGAGCGCCGGCACGCGGCGCGTGGCGGCCTCGACGTGCGGCACGAGGCGATCGAGATCGCCGGGAAAGAGGCTGCGCCCGAACCAATCCGGAACGCCGTCCGCAAAGCGCGCGGGCGCCCCGCGCTCGTAGGGGCCGAGGATCCAGCCCATGCGCTCCTCGCGCAGGTAGTAGGACTTATCCGGCTCGCGCATCACCGCGAGCTCGCGCCCGCCGCCCTGGCGATAGGCCTTGAGCTCCGCAGACTCGTCGTAGACGATGTACTGGTGCTCGACCGGGATGGCCGGGACGTTGAGTCCCAGCAGCCGCCCGGTCTGGCGCGCATAGTTGCCGGTGGCCAGAACCAGGTGCTCGGCGCGGATGTCGCCCTTCCCTGTGCGTACCCGCCACTCGCCGCTCGCGACGCGCTCGAACGCGAGCGCCTCGGTGTGCTCGTAGATCTCCGCGCCCGCGTTGCGCGCGCCCTTGCGCAGCGCCATGGTGAGATCGGCGGGCGCGATGTGACCGTCGTGCGGGTGATAGAGCGCGCCGATGATGGCGGGAGTGTCCGCGCTGCCGCCGAGCTCGATCAGCGGCCAGAGCTCCTTCACGCGCGCGGGACCGATGACCTCGAAGGGCACGCCGATGGTGTTGGCCGTGCCGCAGTACTTCTGGTACTCGTCCATGCGCTCGCGGCAGGTCGCCAGGCGCAGGTTCCCGGTGACGTGAAAGCTCACGTCCTGTCCGGTCTCCGCCGGCAGCCGCTTGTACAGATCGACCGAGTACTTGTGCAGCTGGCCGACGGTGTAGTTCATGTTGAATAGTGGCAGCAGGCCCGCCGCGTGCCAGGTCGAGCCCGCGGTGAGCTCGGTGCGCTCGATGAGCGCGACATCCGCCCAGCCCTTCTTCGTCAGGTGGTAGAGCGTGCTCACCCCGACCACGCCGCCGCCGATGACCAGGACCCGAACATGCGTCTTCACGAGGCTATTCTCCCCAAGGCGCCGATGGCCGCGCCGCCCCAATTGCGACGGCGCCTTGCCTTAAATGATCCCGTGCGCCGCCTCGGCGAGGAACTGCGACACGTAAGCGGCGAACGAGCGCCATACCTCGATGCGGAACTCGAGGCTGCCGGTCCGCCAGAGCACGATCTCGGCCTTCGCCAGCAGGGTGCGCGTACACATCCCGACCGGGAACGCGCTCGTATCGAGATCGAGCGGGCAGCCCGCGGCCAGCAGCGTCGCCGCCTCGGCGCCGCTCACCGCGAGTGCGGTCTGCCGATGACTCACGTCGACGAGCGAATGGGGGAGCTCGTCGAGCGCGCGATTCAGCATCGCGGGCAGCGCCGAGGCGAGCCTTGCCGGCGCGATGAGGAGCCACTCATCCGGCCCGAGCCAGAGCGCCGCACGCTCGCCGCCGCCGCCTGCGCGGCAGGGGACCTCCGGAACGGGGAAACCGAGCGCCGCCTGGGCGGCGCTGCGCACCTTGGGGTCGCCGCGCAGCACATAGCGCGTGGCCGGCGGCAATGCCCGCACCGCGGCGCTCGCGACGATGAGCGGCGGGCTTCGGGCGGCGGTGAGGTCACGCATGGAGGCGCTTCCCCTCGGGGTCGTAGAACACGGGTGAAGCGACCTTGACCGGGATATCGCCTCGATCCGCGGCAACGTACAGCGTCTCTCCGACGCGGGCACGCCCGCGCGCGATCAGGCCCATGGCGATGGAGCGTGCGAGGACGGAGCTGTAATAAGAGGAGGTCACGTGTCCGATCGCCCGCGTCGGGGGGCGGGCGGGCGCGTTCGCCATGACCTGAGCCCCTTCCTCGAGCACGGTGCGCGGGTCGTTGGTCACGAGGCCCACGAGCTGCCGACGGTCGGGTGAGACAAGAGCCGGGCGCGCGAGCGAGCGCTTGCCGACGAAGTCGGGCTTGTTCTTGCCGATCGCCCAGGAAAGACCCGCATCATCCGGCGTGATGGTGCCATCGGTGTCCTGGCCGACGATGATGTAGCCCTTCTCGGCACGCAGCACGTGCATGGTCTCGGTGCCGTAGGGCGTAATGCCGTGAGCCTCACCGGCTTCGTAGATGCCCCGCCACACCGCGGACCCGAAATCGGCCGGGACGTTGACCTCGAACCCGAGCTCGCCGGTGAAGCTCACGCGGAAAAGCCGCATCGGCACGCCGCAGATGTACCCGGGCGCGACGCCCATATGCGGCATGGCGGAGGCGGAGATGTCGATGTCGACGAGCCCTGAGAGCACCGCGCGCGCCTCGGGCCCCTGGACCGCGATCACCGCCCACTGCTCGGTGGTCGAGGTGAGCCACACCTCGAGGTCGGGCCATTCCGTCTGCAGGTAGTCCTCCATCATCGCCAGCACCCGGGGCGCGCCGCCCGTGGTGGTGGTGACGTGGAAGGAGCGCGCGCTCACGCGCGCCACCACGCCGTCGTCGTAGATGAAGCCGTCATCGCGCAGCAGGATCCCGTAGCGCGCGCGGCCCACGGCGAGGCTCGCCCAGGCGTTCACGTACAGCCGCTCCAGAAACAAGACCGCATCCCTTCCGACGACCTCGATCTTGCCGAGGGTCGAGGCGTCGAAGAGGCCGCAGCCGCCGCGCACCGCGCGGCACTCGCGGCCGACCGCGGCGTGCATGTCCTCGCCGCCGCGGGGAAAGTAGCGCGCGCGCTTCCAGAGGCCCACGTCCTCGAAAACGGCCCCGTGCGCTCGTGCCCACTCGTGCATCGGCGTGGTGCGCACCGGATCGAGCAGCTCCCCGCGCGCGGGCCCTGCGAAGCTGCCGAAGCTCACCGGCGTGTACGGCATGCGGAAGGTCGTCAGGCCCACCTCGGGGATCGGCTTCCCGAGGGTGCGCGAGACGATGCCGAGCGCATTCAGGTTGGAGGTCTTGCCCTGGTCCGTCGCCATGCCGGTGGTCGTGTAGCGCTTGACGTGCTCGATCGAGCGGAACCCCTCGCGCAGTGCCAGCTCGAGATCGGAGGCGGTGACGTCGTTCTGCCAGTCGACGAATGCCCGGCCACGGCCGCGCGCCGGCCTGGGCAGGACCCCGACGAAGCCGGGCGCGGCGGTGCCGCCGTTCGCGGGCGCGGGGGTGGCGGGGAAGGGTCCCGACGGACGCACGCCGGTGCGTCCGGGGGCCGTGGCCTCGCGCGCCGCGGCTGCGCCCGCCGCCGCGCCGTCCGCGAGCGCCGCGGCGAGGCCGAACACTCCGCGACAGGCGCCGGCGCTGCGGACGCGCTCGGCCGGCTCGCCCGGGAGGAACGCCTGCAGCGCCGCATCCCACACGAGCCTGCCCCGCGACTGCGAGTGCAGGTGCACGCTCGGCGTGAAGCCGCCGGACATGAGCACGAGGTCGCAGGGCTGTGTCTCGGCGGCGAGCGGCTCGCCGGCGTCGTCGAGCTGCGCGAGGCTGATCGAATTCACGCGACGCCGTCCGCCGGTGCCGAGCACTGTCGCCCGCGGCAGCACCGGGATGCCCCCTGCGCGGGCCTTCGCCGCCGCCGCACCGTCGGCTCCGGTGCGCAGCTCCGCGATGGCCGCGACGAACACACCGGCGTCCTGTAACTCGAGGGCCGCGTCGTACGCTTCGTCACACGCGGTAACGACCACGGCGCGGGTGCCCGGCAACACCCCGTAGCGGTTGAGCCAGCTGCGCGCCGCGCCGGCCAGCATGATTCCCGGCCGGTCGTTGCCCGGAAACACCAGCGGGCGCTCGAGGGCTCCGGCGGCGAGCACCACCTCGCGGGCGCGCACCTGCCACTGCCGTTCGCGCGGCATGTCGGGGCGCGGCTCGGCGAGGTGGTCGGTGAGGCGCTCGTTCAATCCCAGCAGGTTGTGCGGGAAGTAGCCGAATGCGGTGGTACGGATCAGGAGCGTCACGCGCGTATTCGAGGTCAGCGCCGCGACCGTCTCCGCGAGCCACTGCCCGGCGGGTCGCCCGTCGACTCGCAAGCCTGCGCCGGGTGCATCGGCGAGGAGCGAGCCGCCCAGCTCGTTCTGCTCGTCGCAGAGGATGACGCGCGCGCCGGCGCTTGCTGCGGCCGTGGCCGCGGCGAGTCCCGCCGGCCCCCCACCCACGACGAGCACGTCGCAGTGCGCGTAGCGCGCGGCGTAGCGATCGGGATCCGCGAGCGTCGGTGAGCGTCCGAGGCCCGCCGCGGCGCGGATGCGCGGCTCATAGAGCGTCTGCCACGCCCCGCGGGGCCACATGAAGGTCTTGTAGTAGAAGCCGGCGGGCAGGAACGGCGCGAAGAGATCGTTGACGGCGCCGACGTCGAAGGCGAGGCTCGGCCAGCGATTCTGGCTGTGCGCCTCGAGTCCCTCGTAGAGCTCGACCTGGGTGGCGCGGAGGTTCGGTGTGTAGCGCGCCGCGTCGCGACGCACGGCAACCAGCGCGTTCGGCTCTTCGGCGCCCGCGGCGAGCGCCCCGCGCGGCCGGTGGTACTTGAACGAGCGGCCCATGAGGTGCACGCCGCTCGCGAGCAGCGCGGAGGCAAGCGTGTCGCCCGCGAAGCCGCTGTAGGCGCGCCCGTCGAAGCTGAAACGGAGCGCCCGCGAGCGGTCGATCCGCCCGCCGCCCGGGGTGCGCAGACCCTCGTTCACCGCGGCACCCGCGCGTTCATCGCGGCACCGCTGGCGCCGGCGCCGGCGGCGCCTCGCCCACCCGGTAGGTGGCGAGGAAGTGATCGGTCCTGGTGTCGCGCAGCGCGTTGAAGAAGCGGCCGCAGCCGTGCGTGTGGCGCCAGCGCTCGGCGTGCACACCGCGCGTGTTGTCACGGCGGTAGAGGTAGTCCGCCCACTCCTGCGTCGAGACCGCCGCCGGATCGCGCGGGCGTGCGACGTGCGCCTGCCCGCCGTACTGGAACTCCGGCTCCGGACGCTCACCGCAGTAAGGGCATTCGATCAGCAGCATGGTGGTCCCGGCAGCCCCGATCCGCGCCTCAATGGGCGACCGCCGCTGCGGCCGCCTCATCGATCAGCCGGCCGTCGCGGAAGCGCTCCAGCGTGAAGGGCGCGTTGATCGGGTGAGGCTCGCCGCGCGCGATCGTCCAGGCAAACACGTGCGCCGAGCCCGGCGTGGCCTTGAAGCCGCCGGTGCCCCAGCCGCAGTTCACGTACAGCCCCGGCACGGGCGTCAAGCCGATGATGGGCGAGCGGTCGGGGGTCACGTCGACGATGCCGCCCCAGTTACGCAGCATCCGCAGACGCCGGAACATGGGGAATAGCTCACAGATCGCTTCCAGCGCGTGACTGGTGATGTGCAGCCCGCCGCGCTGCGTGTAGGAGGTGTAGGCGTCGGTGCCCGCGCCGATCACCAGCTCTCCCTTGTCCGACTGGCTGATGTAGGCGTGGATGGTGTTGGACATGACCACGCACGGGAATATCGGTTTCACGGGCTCGGACACCAGCGCCTGCAGCGGATAGCTCTCGAGCGGCAGCTCGACGCCGGCCATCCTCATGATGACGCTGGTGTGACCCGCCGCCGCGACCCCCACCCGCCGCGCGCGGATCGTGCCGCGAGTGGTCTCGACCGCCGCCACCGCGCCGTTATCGTCGCGGCGGATGCCGGTGACCTCGCAGTTCTCGATGATATCGACCCCGAGCGCATCCGCCGCGCGGGCGTATCCCCAGGCGACGGCGTCGTGGCGCGCGGTTCCGCCGCGGCGCTGCAGCGCGGCGCCGAGCACCGGATAGCGGATGTTCTCGATGTTGAGCGGCGGGCAGAACGCCTTGGCCTGCTCAGGGGTGATCCACTCGTTGTCGATGCCGTTGGCGCGGTTGGCGTGCACGTGGCGCTTGAAGACCTGCGCATCGTGCACGGTGTGCGCGAGCATCAGGACGCCGCGCTGGGAGAACATGAGGTTGTAGTTGAGGGCCTGGGCGAGGTCCTCCCATATCTTCAGCGCATGCTCGTAGAGCGCGGCGCTCTCGTCCCACAGGTAGTTCGAGCGGATGATGGTGGTGTTGCGGCCGGTGTTACCGCCGCCGATCCAGCCCTTCTCGAGCACCGCGATGTTGGTCAGGCGATGCTCGCTGGCGAGGTAGTAGGCCGCACCCAGCCCGTGGCCGCCGCCCCCGACGATCAGCGCGTCATACTCGGCCCTGGGCTCGGGGCTGCGCCACTGCGCCGTCCAGCCGCGCTGGCCGGTGAGGCCGCGCAGCAGGAGCTTGAGGCCGGAGAAGGATTGCATCGAAAGGCGCTTCAGTTAGGGCGCAGTGCGCCCGCGCGTGCATCATGCTCCGCGAGGTCTCGCGCGACGAGCACCCGCGCGTCCGTCGGCTTGAATGAATGCGACATCGCCCGCGCGGGCGCACCGCTTGCCCCACGTGCCGAGCCTGCCTCAGGTCTTCGGGGCAGCGGTGCCCTTGATGGCGGTGCGCGGATTCACGTGCTGCACGAACTCGGCGACATAGTCGTCGGCGGGCCGCTCGAGGATGTCGCGGCCCGTGCCCGTCTGCACGATGCGCCCGCCTTCGAGGATGGTGACCTTGTCGCCGAGCTTCAGGGCCTCGTCGAGATCGTGACTGACGAAGAGGATGGTCTTCCTGACCCGCTCCTGCAGCGCCAGCAGCTCGTCCTGGAGCTTGCGGCGGATGAGCGGGTCGAGCGCCGAGAACGGCTCGTCCATGAGCAGGATGTCCGCATTGGTTGCGAACGCCCGCGCGAGCCCGACGCGCTGCTGCATGCCGCCGGAGAGCTCGCTGCAATAGCGCTCGGCCCACTGCGAGAGCCCGACGAGCGCGAGCTGCTCCTCGACGATGCGCCGGCGCTCCTCGGGCGGGTCGCCCCGCAGCTCGAGCCCGAAGCCGACGTTGTCGCGCACCGTCCTCCACGGCAGCAGGCCGAACTGCTGGAACACCATGGCGATACGCAGGCGGCGAATGCGGCGCAGCGTCGCCGGATCGCAGTTCACCCCGATGTCGACGGTCGTGTCGCCGTCGCTCACCAGCACCTGGCCGCGTGTGACGAGGTTCAGGCCGTTCGCCGCGCGCAGCAGCGTCGACTTGCCGGACCCAGAGAGGCCCATGAGGACCGAGATCTCGGCCCGCTCGACACTGAGGGATGCGTTCGCGACGCCGACCACGACGCCGGTCTTCTCGACGATCTCGCTGCGTGTGCCGCCCGCATCGAGCAGGGCGAGCGCCTGCCCGAGCGCCGCCGCGCCGCCGCGGCCCGCTCGGGCGCAGAACAGGATGTCGACGGCGCGGAACTCGAGCGCTGCGGTCACGGCGCGGCCGCCTTGTCGGCCGGGCGGCTGATGCGGTCGAGCACGATGGCGAGCAGCACGATCACGAAGCCGGCCTCGAAGCCCATGCCGACCTGGACCGTGTTGAGCGCCCGCACCACCGGGACCCCGAGCCCGCCTGCTCCGACCAGCGCCGCGATCACCACCATGGAAAGGCTCAGCATGATGCACTGGGTGATGCCGGCGAGAATCGTCGGGGCGGCGCTCGGAAGCTCCACTTTCCACAGCAGCTGCATCGGGGTCGCGCCGAAGGCCCGGCCGGCTTCCAGGAGCGCCGTCGGCACGGAGCTGATGCCGAGCTGAGTGAGGCGGATCGGAGCGGGCAGGGCGAAGATGACCGTCGAGATGAGCCCGGGCACGACGCCTAAGCCGAACAGCACCAGTGTTGGAATGAGGTAGACGAAGGTCGGCAGCGTCTGCATCAGATCCAGCACCGGGCGGAGCGCGGCGTAGAGCCGCGGGCGATGGGCCGCGGCGATCCCGACCGGCACACCGATCGCCGTGGAGACGAGCGCGGCGACGATGACGAGTGAAAGGGTCTCGAGCGTCGCCTCCCAGTAGCCCTGGTTCATGATGAATAGGAGCGCCGCCACGACGAATACGGCGAGCCGCACCGAGCGGCGGAGCCCGAAGGTGAGCGCGCCGGCGCCGAGGATGAGGAGCGGCGAGGGAATCGCCCGCAGCAGACGGGTAAGCCCGTCGACGCTGTCGCGGATGACCGCCGAGAGCCCGTCGAACAGCACCCTCCCGTGACCCTTCACGTACTCGATCATCACCGCGATGCTGTCCCCGACCGGAATCTTGTGGCCCTCGAGCCAGCGCTCCAGGCTTAAACGGTCGGCGAGCTTGCCCGTCGTCTGCATCGCGCTGAAGCCCGGACGTCCGCCGAAAGTCGTGACCCCTTGCAGCCAGCCGGCCACCACGCTGGGGTTCGCCTTGAGCCAGGCTTCCGCGGCCACATCCGGTGACAGATGGCGATCGAGGATGTCGGCCATCAGTCGGCTCTCCTGTTGCGTCGTGAAGGAGAGGTTCCCGAGGAGCCGGCCGACGTTGGGGCACTCGGCCGAGTAGCCGGCGCGCGTGTTGGTGTCCACCCGCGCCTCGCCGTAATTGGGTCCGAAAACCGTGTCCCCGCCCGCGAGGTAACGCAGGTCGAAGCGCATGTTCATCGGGTGCGGGTCCCAGGCGAGGAACACGATCGGCCGGTGGGTGCGCACGGCGCGCTCGACTTCGGCCAGCATTCCCTGCTCGCTCGATTCGATCAGCCTGAAACCACCGAGACCGAAGAGGTTATTGCGCAGCATGCCGAGCACCAGTCGGTTGCCGTCGTTGCCGGGCTCGATGCCGTAGATGGAATGGCCGAGCTCGGCGGCGAAGCGCTCGATGTCGGCAAAACTTCGAAGGCCGCCCTCGTAGGCGTAGGCGGGGACGGCGAGGGTGTACTTGGCTCCGGTGAGATTGGCGCGGATGACCTCCACGGAGCCCTCCGCCACGTAGCTCTTGCGATCGGTCTCCTGCGTGGGCATCCAGTTGCCCAGGAACACGTCGATGTCGCGGTTCTTCATGGACGTGTAGGTCACCGGCAGCGACAGCACGGTGATCTCGGGCCGGTACCCGAGGTGGCGCAGCAGCACGCCGAAGAGCGCCGTCGTCGCGGTGACGTCGGTCCACCCGATGTCCGACAGGCGCACGATGCGGCAACCGCGCCCGTCCAGGGCCGTCGAGTTGGGCGTCGAGGTGGCCGCCGTCGCCGTGGATGCCGGCGGCGCGGCGCCTGGCGGGGCCGTGCCCTCCAACCCGAGCGCCCCGTGACAGACGAGCGCGCCGAGTACCGCACACAACCCGCGGTGCAGCGCGTGCGCCTCCCGCCGGCCCGCGCGCGCCACCCTCACCCCCGTCGGCTCAAGTCGCGGCATGTTCGCCCCCACACGGTCTTCTCGGCGGAAAGCGGGCTTGACCCGTGACGCCGCCGACTCCATGATTCCGCTCGAGCTTGAATAGCCGTTTAACCGACTAGCGTCAAGCTCCGGTAAATCAGGCAAGTTACTGAGTAATCAAGAAGTATCGACACCGGGAGCGGTACCCAGAGGGCCGCCCGTCGCCTGCGCCTCGACGAGTCGCTGGAGCCCGCCGTTGAACAAGCAATCAACCACGCTCAAGGAACTCGTGCATCACGGCTCCTCCGCCGCGCGCGACGAGGGAGAGGAGGCCCGGCGAGTCCAGCTCATCGAGGTCACGATCGACAGTCTCGCCGAAGTCGGCTACGTCGGCACGACCCTCGCGGAGATCGCGCGGCGTGCCGGGGTCTCGCCCGGACTGGTCTCGCATTACTTCGGCGACAAGGACGGACTGCTGGAAGCGGCCTTTCGGACGCTGGCGCGCACGCTCGCGGTGCGTGTGCGCGCGAGGCTCGCCCAGGCACGCACTCCGCGCGCAAGGGTGCAGGCGGTCATCGACACCAATCTCGCGCCGGAGGAATTCGACCAGCGCACCGGCACCGCGTGGCTCGCGTTCTGGGGCCAGGTGCTGCACGTGCGCGGCTTGAAGCGGGTGCAGACCGCTTACCAGCGTCGCATGCTGTCGAACCTGCGCAGCGATCTGCGCCGGATGATCCCGGGCGAGGAGGCGCGCAGCCTCGCGGCGATGATCGCCGCCATGATCGATGGAGTGTGGCTGCGCGCCGCGCTGTCGGAGTGGCAGGAGGCTGACAGCGAGGCCGCGCGCGCCCTCCTCACGGCGTTCGTCGAAGGCCGGCTGAGCGAGCTCGCGCAGGCCGAGACCGAGCGCGCGAACGCCCGGGCAACCGCGCAGACGTGCCGTGCAGGCGACACTCTCCGGGCGATCAACCCCGCCACGGGCGCGCTGCTCGCGGAGCTCGCTCCGGACGGCGCGGAGCAGGTCGATGCCGCGGTCGCGCGGGCACGGGCCGCGCAGGGAGAGTGGGCCGCGCTCACGGGCGCCGAGCGCGGGCGCATCCTGCAGCGCGCGGCCCGGGTGCTGCGGGAAAGGAACGACGAGCTCGCCGAGCTCGAGACGCGCAACACCGGCAAGCCGATCCAGGAGACCCGCTCGGTGGACGTGCTCTCGGGTGCGCAGTGCCTGGAGTACTACGGCGGGCTGGCCGCCGGCATTGCCGGAGAGCACTTCGATCTCGGCCCACGAGCCTTCGGCTACACGCGCCGCGAGCCGCTCGGTGTCGTGGCGGGGATCGGTGCGTGGAACTACCCGCTGCAGATCGCCTGCTGGAAATCCGCGCCGGCGCTCGCCTGCGGCAACGCGATGATCTTCAAGCCGGCCGAGCTGACGCCCCTCACGGCGATCAAGCTCGCCGAGGTCTACGCGAGCGCGGGAGTGCCCGAGGGAGTCTTCCAGATCGTGCAGGGGCGGGCCGAGACCGGGCGTCTCCTCACCCGCCACCCGCAGATACGCAAGATCTCGCTCACCGGGGAGGTGGGCACGGGCAAGGCCGTGCTGGCGGACGCCGCGGCCTCCCTCAAGCAGGTGACGCTCGAGCTCGGCGGCAAGTCTCCCCTCATCGTGTTCGGCGACGCGAGCCTCGAGAATGCCGTCTCGGGCGCATTGCTCGGGAATTTCTATTCCGCGGGCGAGGTGTGCTCGAACGGCACCCGCGTGTTCGTGCACCGGAGCCTGCACGCCGCTTTCGTCGAGCGGCTGCGCGCGCGCGTTGCCGCCATGCGCGTCGGCGACCCGCTCGATCCCGCCACCCAGGTGGGCGCGCTCATTTCCGAGGAGCACCTGGAGAAGGTGCTGGGGTTCATCGCCCGCGGGCGCGCGCAGGGAGCGCGTCTGGTGACCGGCGGGGCGCGACTCACCGCCGGGGAGCTCGCCAAGGGCTGCTTCGTCGCGCCCACGGTGTTCGACGACTGCCACGACGACATGGACATCGTGCGGCAGGAGATCTTCGGACCGGTGATGTCGGTGCTGGAGTTCGAAGACGAGGACGAGGTGATCGCGCGCGCCAACGCCACCGACTTCGGCCTGGCCGCCGGGGTCTTCACCAATGATCTCACTCGGGCTCACCGCGTGATCGCGCAGCTGCAGGCCGGCACTTGCTGGATCAATCACTACAACGTCACCCCCATCGAGCTGCCCTTCGGCGGCGTGAAGCTCTCGGGGCTGGGGCGCGAGAACGGACGCGCCGCCATCGAGCACTACACGCAGCTGAAGAGCGTCTATGTCGCCATGGGCGACATCGACGCGCCTTACTGAGGACCAAAGAGCCGGCGGGGGGATGAGCGTGTCGCGGGAGACGTTCGACTACGTGATCGTCGGCGCGGGCTCAGCGGGCTGCGTACTGGCCGATCGGCTCACCGAGGACGGCCGGGACCGCGTGCTGGTCCTCGAATACGGCGGCTCGGACCGCTCCCTCTGGATCCAGATGCCCACGGCGCTCTACATCCCCATGAACATGGCGCGCTACGACTGGCGCTACTACACCGAGCCCGAGCCGCACCTCGGCGGCCGGCGGCTGCACACGCCGCGCGGCAAAGTGCTCGGCGGCTCCTCCTCGATCAACGGGCTCGTCTACGTGCGCGGCAATCCGCTCGACTTCGAGAGCTGGGAGGCCGAAGGCGCGGCGGGGTGGGGCTATCGCGACGTTCTGCCGTACTTCAAGCGCGCCGAGCGGCGCGCCGGCGGCGGTGATGAATACCGCGGCGCGGAGGGCCCGCTCGCCACGAGGCGCGGCACGCTCGAGAATCCGCTGAACGCGGCGTGGCTCGAGGCCGGCCGCCAGGCCGGCTACGCGCTCACCGCCGACATGAACGGCTTTCAGCAGGAAGGCCTCGGGGAGATGGACATGACCGTGGGCGGCGGCCGCCGCTGCAGCGCAGCCAACGCGTATCTTCGGCCCGCAATGAGCCGGCCGAACCTGACCGTGCGCACTCACGCGCTGGCCACACGCGTGCTGTTCGACGGCCGCCGGGCCGCCGGGATCCGCTACGAGCGGGGCGGGGGCTCGCACGAGGTGCTGGCCCAGCGCGAGGTGCTCCTCTGCGCGGGTCCCATCAACACCCCGCAGCTGCTCAAGCTCTCGGGCGTCGGGCCGGCCCGTGAGCTCGCCGGACTCGGAATCGACGTAGTCCGCGACCTGCCCGGAGTGGGCGAGAACCTGCAGGATCACCTCGAGTTCTATTTCCAGATCGCTTGCCGCGAGCCTGTCACGCTCTACTCGCAGATGTCGCTCCTGCGCCGGGCCCTCATTGGCGTGCGCTGGATCCTCACCAAGGACGGCCTCGGCGCGAGCAACCACTTCGAGACCGGCGGCTTCGTGCGCAGCCGCGCCGGCGTGCGCTACCCGGACATCCAGTTCCATTTCCTGCCGCTCGCGGTGAGTTACGACGGCTCGGCGCTCGCCCGCGAGCACGGCTTCCAGGCGCACGTGGGCCCCATGCGCTCGCGGAGCGCAGGGTGGGTGCGCTTGAGGTCCGCCGAGCCCCACGATCCGCCCAAGATCTGCTTCAACTACATGTCGCAGCCTGCGGACTGGGAGGAGATGCGCGCCTGCGTGCGCATCACGCGCGAGATGTTTGCGCAGCGCGCGTTCGATCGTTACCGCGGGCGCGAGATCCAGCCGGGCGAGGGCGTCGTGACCGACGAGCAGATCGATGCCTTCATTCGCGAGAAGGCCGAGAGCGCCTTCCACCCCTGCGGCACCTCGAGGATGGGAAGCCCCGCCGACCGTCAAGCGGTGGTCGACCCCGAAACGCGCCTGATCGGGCTCGAGGCGCTCAGGGTGGTCGACTCATCGATCATGCCGTCGATCACCACCGGCAATCTCAACGCGCCGACCATCATGCTCGCGGAGAAGGCGGCGGATCACATTCGCGGCAGGCCGCCGCTGCCGCGCTCGACGGCGCCTTACTACACCGCGCCGAACTGGCAGAGCGCGCAGCGCTAGAACTTGTAGCCGAACGCAGCTCCCAGCACCCGCGGCCGCAGCGGCGTCTGCGCGACGATGAACTGATCGGTGCTGACGAACACGCTGGCGTTCGAATTGCTCAGGTTCTCGCAATACACGTTCAGGTACCAGGCATCCTTCGCGACGCCGAAGGAGGCGTCGTAGACCGAGTACGCGGGGTTCTCGAACCGTCCCCTGGAGTTGCTGACGGTTTGACCTGGCAGGAATGTGGGATTCGCGCCGGCCTGCGTGAACGAATGAGCGCTGTGGGTCGCGCCGAACTGAACGTAGGGCGTGTACCCGCCGACGCTCCAGTCGTACCGCGCGCGGAAGCTGAACTGAAGCGGCGGCGCATTGGCGCTCGGGCTGCCGATCGCGCCGTAGGGGTCGCCGCCGCGCGCGCTGAGCGGTGCGCAGTTCGCCCCGCTCGTGTCGCACACCTGCGTGATCGGGTTGCCAAAGTTACCGCTGGCCGGATTCAGGTCGATCAGCCTCGGGGAGTTCGTCTGCTGGCTCTGATTCCAGGAGGCCGCGCCCTGGAGCGTCAATCCCGGCACCACGCGAGCCACGAGCGAAGTCTCCACGCCCTTGATGACGAAGTTCTGGCCGTTGGTGTCGAAGAAGATGTTGCCGGTCACCTCGGGGTCGAAGAAAGCGACCTGGACGTTGTCCCAGGTCTCCCGATACAGGGCGCCGTTCCACTGCAACCGATGGTTGAGAAACTCCGTCTTCCAGCCGACCTCGTTGTTGGCCAGCTTGTCGGATGAGTAGGACCTCGGAACCTGGTATTGCGCTACGGCGTCCGGACCATAGGCGTACCGGAAGACGCCGCCGTTCTGGTTGAAGCCGCCCGGGCGGAACCCCTGTGAGAAGGTGTAATACACCATGACGTCCGGCGTGATGTGCCAGGTCAGATTGCCGCGGCTCTTGTAGCCGGACTCGGTGTCGCGCAGATTCTGCGCATCGAGGTTGAAGGAGAAGGATGACTGGCAGGGCGGCAGGCCCGCCTCGAAGCAGCCGAAGCTGGACAGCACGCTGCCCGCCATCGAGTTCTTGAATTGAAAATGACGCGTGCCGAGCGTCGCCGTCAACACTTTCGGAATCAGGTCGAAGTCGACGGATACGAAGAACGCGGTCTGCTTCGTATCACGCACCTGGTCCTGGTAGAAGGAGGTGTTGTCGCCCTGAACACCCGGATTCACCACGGTCGTGCCGGCAAACGGGCCGACGTTCGTCAGACAGCCCGTCGTCAGCGTCGCGGTACAGGGGGGAACGTTCTTGTACAACCAGGCGGTCTGATCATACAGCTTGTTGTCTTCCCAGTACGCACCGGCGATTGCTCGCACGCGCCAGTCGTCCGGGGTGCTCAGGCGGAACTCGTGCTGCTGGTGGGTATTGCGCTCGACGTTGTGCCAGATGGCGCTCGGCGAGAAGCACGTGGGCGTCAGGGTGGCGTCGTATGCGGGGCCGTAGCACTGGTAGTAATCCGCGAACACACCGCGCGCGTAGTTCGTGTAGTCCCCGATCTGATCGACGTTGCGCACCAGATAGCCGCCGGTGTAGACCGCCTTCAGAGCGGCGAACCTGCCGTTGACCGTCCACGCGGTGCTCTCGAACTTGTCCTTGTCATAGCTGTTGTTGAACAGCGTGACCTGCAGCGGCTGTAGCGGCGCACCATCGGAAGCATTGGGCTGCTGATAGAACACGCCCTCCGACTGCATGTCCTGGTACGACTGCGTGAACAGCGCGTCCCAGTCGTCGCTGAACTTGTATCGCGCCTCCACCCGTATTCCCTTGTAGGTAACGGGATTGATCGCCCGCGCGGTCAGACTGTTGTTGTTCAGGGACGGGCTGCCGGGCGGCACGCCGAAGGCCGTAGCGTTCAAGTTACCACCGGGGCACATACCAGCGGTCGGTGAGCCCGTCGAGCAGGCGGTCGCGTACTGGGCGTAGTGGATGCCGATGTCGGTGCTCTTGCGGGTGAAGGTCGCCGGCACGTTGTCGATGTAGCCACCGCGGTGGTCGTCGTAGATCACCCCTCGCAGGGCCATGGTGTTGGGAATCAGCGGGACGTTCAGGACCGCAGTCAGGTCGGTATTCGGATCGCCGTGCGTGGTGGTCCCGTAGCCGCCCTTGACGCTCGCCTCGACCTTATCGAGCTTCGGCTCGTTGGTGATGTAGCGGATTGCGCCAGCCTCGGCGCCCGCACCGAAGAGGGTGCCCTGCGGGCCTTCCAGCACCTCGATGCGATTCAGATCGGCGGCGTAGATATCGAGGTTGCGGTTGGGGAGCTGGCCGGACTGGTTGTCGAGGTAGATGGCGACGTTGGGCCACGCCCCCGTCGAGCCGCTCCCCTGGCTGGCTTGCGACCCGGCGCTCAGGCCGCGCATGAAGACCTCGTTCTGGCCCGGGCCGTTGCTCGCGGTCGTGACGCTCGGCAGGAATTTGATGTAGTCGTCGAAGGTCGAGACGTTGAGCTGTTGCAGGGCCTGTCCGGTGAGGGCCTGCATCGAGATCGGGACGTCCTGGATGCTCTGCTCGCGCTTCTGCGCCGTGACGATGATCTCCTCGAGCGCGCCCCCCTCGGTTGTGCCGGCCGCCGGCTCGGCGGCGGCCGCGCCGCAGGACGCGCCTCCCAGGATGGCCGCAACGGCATATGAGATCTTCGAGCGCATGGCCGACTCCCCCCAACGACGCAAAGGCTAGACGATCAGATCGAACATTGCGTGCAAGCGACTGTGCGCACGCTCACCTATTCGAACACCCGCGCACGCGCGGCGTCGCCGTCGATGCGGCGCTGCGGCTGCAGGCGGCGCGTCGAGGGCGACAGGCCATATGTATCCTTGAATTGTCGTGAGAAGTGCGCGCAGTCGGCGAAGCCCGCTTCGTTGGCGATGTCCGTGACGGAGCGGTCGGTGTTCTCGATCAACCAGTTCGCGTAGCGCATGCGCAGCTGCCGATAGAGCGAAGCCGGACCTATGCCGACATGCTGCCGGCAGAGCCGCTCGAGTTGCCGCGCCGAGAGTCCGAGCTCGGCCGCGACCGCTGCGACGGCGATGGGGCGCGCGAGGTTCTGCTCCATGAGCAGCAGCGCACGGCGCACGCGCGGCTCGGCCACGGTCTCCGACAGCGGTGGGTGTGGCTGGGTGTCACTCCCGGAGCGCGGGCGGTCGAACAGCAGCACCTGGCTGGCCTTCTGCGCGACGGCGCGCCCGAGATGCTGCTCGATGAGATGGGTTGCCAGCGCCGCGGTTCCGGCGCCGCCGGCGCAGGTGATGCGCGGGCCGTCCGCGAGGAACAGGCGATCGGCGATCACCTCGTAGTTCGGAAATGCCTCGAGAAAATCCTGGTAGTGATACCAGCTGACGCAGGAGCGCCGCCCCTTCATCAGCCCGGCGCGGCACAGGATGAAGCTGCCGGTGCAGATGCCGATCAGGGGCACCGCTGTCGCGCCCACTTCGCGCAGGTAGCGCATGGTCGCCTCGTCGATCTGCGGTCCCGCGTGCAGGATTCCGCCGATGACGACCACGTAGTCGAGGAGTTCCGGGGAGAGCAGTGCGCTCGTCGGCTCGAGCAGCACGCCACAGCTCGCCGGCACCGACTCCGCCCGGCTCGACATGATCGACCATTGCACGTGCAGCGGACGGCTGCGATCGCCCTCATCGGCGGCGAGACGCAGGTGGTCGATGAACACCGCAAACGCCGACAGAGTGAAATGATGCGCCAGGATCACCCCGACGCGCAGCGGCGGGCGCACCCCGCGCTCGACCGAAGGGAGTCTGTGGTTGGCGCTTGAGTGGGGCATTGAACGCTCACTCAATGGTTATGGTTCCCCTGACGCGGCTATATTCCACCAACGCCGAAACAGACGCAAGACGAGCCTCGTACGGTCAGGAACATTACACCAAACAAGAGGATAGCTCGCGCGTGGCCTGAGCGCTGATCGCGAATCGTCATTGAACGCCCGTTCAGGAGGGCAGGACGGAGGAGCTCAGCGCAGGACCGCGAGCCGGGTGAGGTTGGTCTGGACGACCGTGTCGTGGCAGGCGCTGCGCGCGTACCAGCGACGCGCGGCTTCCACCAGCGCGGTGCACATGTCGACCGCCTCGGCTTGCTGGGGAGCGAGTTTCTCGCTGCGGCTGACGGAGAACCCGCGCGGGGGCGTGCGCACATGACGACGCAGGCGCAGCCGCTTGAGCGCGCGCGTCGGGACCGATTCCGGGGTCGCTCCGCCCTCCTGCGCGACGCGCTCGCTCACGCTGCGACCGACGCGTTCGTAGTCGAGTCCGCCGGCCGGGCGCTCGTAGCCAGACGGCCCGATCCATTGCCGGCACCAGCTCTTCAGCTGCTCGCCCGAGCAGCGCAGCTCCGGGTCGGTCAGCGCCACCGCGATGCGCGGCAGATCGAAAGCCTCGCGCAGCGCCGCCTCGCCGTGCTGCTCATCGAGCAGCTGCTCGATGTCCGTGAGGTATCTCGCCAGCATCCGCGAGCTCGAAGGAGAACCGAGCTGGTCGTGCATGAGGCACTCTCCTGATCCGTCAGGCGGCGGGAGTGACTGCCGCAGCCGGTGCGCCCTCGTCCTTCGGCGCGTCGATCAATTCCGGTGAAGCCGGGACGGAAGCGGGCGCCGGTAGCTGCGGCGCCGGGCGCGACGTCCCCGGGCGTTGCCGTGGCCGCGGCGCGCGCAGCGGACGGCTCGCCGAACGCACTGCGGCGCGCCGCCCCGAGACCGCCTGCTGCCGCGCGCGGCGGGCGGGGCTTGCGGTCACGGCACGGCGCTCCGTGCCCGGTGGAGCCGCACGCCGTGTGGCGGCGGGGCGCCGAGCGCGCGCGGGGGCCCTGGCGGGGCTCTTCGCAGCGGTCGCCGCCGCTGCGCGCTTCGCGCGGCGCCCGGGCTTGCGGTTCTCTTTCGAAGCGGAATCGTCTTTCTGGGCGCGGCGTGCGCGCTTCCACGCCTTGCGCGCGACCGCGGCGTGCTTGCGTGCGCGCCTGGCCTCCCGTTTGGCCTCCTTCAAACCCTTGCGGGCGCGCTTCAGCTCTTCTTTGGCGATGCGGACGCGCTGCTTGGCGACGTCCGCCTGAAGCCGCGCGCGCTCGAGAGGCTCGGCCGGTGAGTTCTGTTCGCTGCCGGTCTTCTTCATCGGGTGGCTCGCGAAGCGAAAGGGGCGGCAGTCTCACACAAGCGCGGGGCGCTTTCCACCGCGTGCAGTTATCCACAGAATTTGTGAATAACCGTGTGGACAGACGGTTCCGCAGCACGCAAACGCCCAGTCCGGGCAAGGGGTTGCGTCACGGTGCACGGGATTTCGCCAGGCGCGATCACTCGCCGGTGGCGTTGAGCATCGTCGCCGTGACCCGATTGCGCCCCGCGTTCTTGCTGCGATACAAGGCGGCGTCGGCAATCTTGAGCACGCGCTCGGCGAGCCGCCGCTCACTGCCGGGTACACGATCGAGTCCGCACAGTCCGAAGCTGGCGGTGACCTCCATGGTCTTGCCCTCGTTCGTGTACGGGGGCTGAGCGACGACGGCACGGAGCTTGCGCGCGACGTCGAGCGCCTGCTGGTAGCCGGTCTCGGGCAGCACCACCGCGAATTCCTCGCCGCCGATGCGCGCCACCCAGTCGATGCCGCGGCGCAGGCTGAGTTGCAGCCGCGCGCCGAATTCCCGCAGCACCTGATCGCCGCAGGCGTGGCCGTGAGTGTCATTGATGCTCTTGAAGAGGTCGATGTCGCACAGCACGAGCGACAGCGCGCGCCCGTAGCGCGCCGCGCGCTCTACCTCGCGCGGAAAGTGCTTGCTGAAGAAGCGGCGGCTGTTGACGCGGGTGAGATCGTCGGTCGCCGAGAGCTTGCGATTCTCGGCGAGCGTGACGCGCAGCACGCTCTCGAGCTCCGCGATGCGCCGTGCGGCGGCGAGGCGCGCGTCGAGCTCGCGCGAGGAGGTCCGGCGGCCGACGCACTCGTCCGCGCCGGCGGCGAAACCGGCCTCGCGACCGGCGGTGTCGTCGAGCGGCGCCACGTACAGGATGAAGGGCGTCCGCACCGTGGCGCGCGCCCGCAGCCGCCTGACCAGTTCGAGCGAATCGGTCACGACCACGGGACGGAACTCGCTCTCGAAGCGGCGCAGCGCGTCGTCCTCGTCGGCGAGCGACTCGTAGTCGAGCATGTCGGCTGGGATGCGCCGCGCGAGCTGCTCCAGCAGTGGCGCGTCCTGACACACCAGCAGCGCCCGGGGCGGGGGCATGAGGCGCAGCATGACCGCGATGGTGGCGGTGGTCTCCTCGGGAGTCGCCTCCGCCGCGCGTCGCTCCAGAATGCGCTGGATCACCGTCGTGTGGCCGCCGGCTCGCATGACCGCTCTGAACGCCTCCGTTGCCCGAGGAGCAGATTACAGACCCGCGCCGCAAAATGCGCGCTCCGGTGACGGGCGGCGGCGCTGTATGATGGCCTCATGGACCCGCCGGGCATAACGCGCCACCGCCGGCCGTTTCTTGCGCCGGTGTGGCTGACGCTGGTGGCTGTGCTGGTGATTGGCGGCGTGGCGGTAGCGTTCTATCGCAGCGCCACCACCACCGTCGTCCTGCTCGTGCCGCCGGTGGAAAAGGAGCCCGGAACCATCGACGATCCGCCGCTTTCGCCCGAGGGCGAGCAGCGCGCGCAGCAGCTCGCGCGCATGTTCGGCGACGTCGACGGGGGCGGGCGGCTCGACGCGATCTACGTGAGCGACGACCGCCGCGCCCGCCAGAGCGCGGCGCCCCTGGCGGAGCGGCTGCACCGCACGCCGGTCGTATTCAGCTCCCGCGAAGCGCGGAGCGCCGCGGCCCGTGTGTTACACGAACACCCGGGCGGCACGGTGCTGGTCATCGGCAGCGGCGCAACGCCCGCGCAGATGATTCAGGAGCTCGCGGGCGCGAACACGGTGCCCGCGGGGCAGGGCGCGTCGGATGCGATCTACATGGTCAGCGTGCCGAGCTTCGGCCGCGCCCACGTGGTGCGCATCAGGTTCTGAAGCTGCCACCGTCCTATCGATAGCGCTGCGCGGTTGGCCAGTCAACGAACCGAGCGCGCACGGCGCGTGCCACCGGCGCTCAGCGCCACGGCCCGGTGGATAAAATCCTCGTGCTGACTGATGCGGAAGTCGGCGAGCACCGCGGAGCGGATGTAACGCGCCTGGTCGACGAGGTAGGTGGCGCGGCGCACTCCGAATCCGAGCGGCCCCTGCACGCCGTACATGCGGATGACGCACTTGTCGACGTCCGAGAGCAGGATGAACGGCAGCTTGTGCTGTTCGCGGAAAGCGCGGTGACTCTCGGGTCCCTGCGGGCTCACGCCCGCGACACTGAGGCCCGCCTCCTGGATCTCGGCATGCAGATCGCGGATGGAGCACGCCTCGCGGGTGCAGCCCGGAGTGAAGTCGGCGGGATAGAAGTACAGGATCAGCGCCCCGTAGCGCAGCAGCGTGCTCAGCGACACGCTCTGCCCGTCCTGGTCCGGAAGTGTGAACTCCGGCGCTCGCCCACCCGTGGCCAGCATGCCCGTTCCCCGATCCGCAGCTCCTGCGGGCCTCAAGGCCATCGATCATAGCTGCATCCTGAGGCGCAGGGTCAAGACTTCGTTGGAGCGGCCGGATCGCGATGCTAGAATCGCGCGCCGGCCCGGGGTCCCCGCGAAATCGCGCATCTTGATTGCGGGCATTCGCTCGCTGTTCGCGACGAGCGTGATTTCGCGGGGTGGTTGTCCGTGGCCGCCGCGAAATCGCGCATCTTGATGGCCGGCGATTCGCTCGCTGTTTGCGAAGAGCGTGATTTCGCGGGGTGCTTAGCCGTGGGGCGGTAGCTCAGCTGGGAGAGCGTCGCGTTCGCAATGCGAAGGTCGAGGGTTCGATCCCCTTCCGCTCCACCATTAATTCCGGGGTTTTCGGCGGTCCCTTGCAGGATGCCGAACTCCTCCGTCGCTGTCCGTATCTGCCGTGATGCTCAGCTCTCGCGCGTCGAATCAGACTGCTTCGCGCGCTGGCACCGCCGACGATGTGTCAGGTGGAGGGTTTGACAGTTCCCTCAGCCACTTGAATGTGATTTTGAAAGGGTGGGTCAATGAAATATCTAATGATGTTGAGTGCGTTGGGGCTGGTAGGCTGCAGTGTCTATTCGCCTGATGCTGGGCATGAAATCGTACTG
>WNEP01000132.1_pt1 | contig 33926 bp, 29 predicted proteins | sample 5399961 | NCBI WGS metagenome assembly WNEP01 (sample SAMN13153329, study PRJNA577476) | soil metagenome | isolation source: 20 cm grassland meadow soil pre-rain plot 5 | place: USA:California | collected 2015-09-08 | reverse complement strand
CTGGCGGCGGTTCTCGGTGCAGCATGTGCGGCTGGAATTTACGCGCAGGAAAGGACCGGCGCCAAGACGGTCAAGGCCATCAAAGCCGTGCGATTTGGAAAGCTTTGGGATGCCAAGGGGAGGCTTTGGGCCAACGCCATTGTGATCGTGGAGGGGGACCGCATTCGCAACGTTACGACCGATGGTTCGGCGATCCCTGCGGGCGCGGAGACGATTGATCTGTCGAAATATACGGGATTGCCCGGACTGATCGATGTGCACACGCACATGACGATTTACACGGACGAGACTCCCGGCGAACCGATGCTCAAGCAGCTCACCACCAACCCTCCTGCTGTGGAGGTCTTTCTCGCCCGCAAAGGCGCTATGCGCACGCTGGAAGCAGGCGTGACGACGGTACGCGATCTCGGCGCGGATCAATATATGGACATCGCGATGCGCGACTTGATCAATCGCGGGGAAATGATTGGTCCCCGTATGTTTGTGTGTGGATACGGACTTTACATCACGAACACGCCGTATAAGCCGGGGATCAATCCGCCGGCGGGCGGTATCGCCGACGGAGTGCCGGAAGTTCTGAGAGTTGTGCGGCAACAGATTGCCGCGGGCGCGAATGTGATCAAAATGTACGCTTCAACCGGCACGGATGATGATGTAACCGGCTTCCAGACGTACAACTATGAAGAGATCAAAGCGGCTGTCGATGCCGCACACAAGTTTGGGAAAAAGATTGCGATTCATTCGTACGGCCCGGATGGTGCGCGCGACGCCGTGCGCGCAGGGACCGATTCTCTGGAACACGCGACGGACATGGACGACGCCACGATTCAGGAGATGGCGAAGCGCGGAACGTTCTATGTTCCGACGATCGATCACAACCGCTACTACCTGGATAGCTGGCAGAAGATTGGCTATGCGAACGGTTTTCAGGAAAAGACCAAGGCGTTCATTGAGCGCAACCTGGAGACCGCACGCAAGGCGCATAAAGCCGGAGTGAAATTCGCCATGGGTTCCGACGCGATTTACACCATGTTTGGGCAGAACACGCGGGAATTGGGCTGGTTTGTCAAAGCCGGAATGACTCCCGAGCAGGCGCTGCGCACGGCTACCACCAACGCCGCCGAATTATTGGATAAAGAAAAAGAACTCGGCGCCGTCGCTCCGGGTTATTTCGCGGACCTTGTAGCCGTGGAAGGCGATCCACTGGCATACATCAACGTAGCCATCAACAATGTGCGTTGGGTCATGAAAGCCGGCGGCGTGGTGGTGGACAAGACGAAAGATCGAGCGCACTAAGCATCCTTCACCCTTCACCGTTCCGGAATCTCAACCTCGCAGTAAGTGCCGGGCTTCGCAGCGTTTACGGCCGCTACGACTCGATCCACATGATGACGCAACACGGGCCACTGCGGATTTCCCAGAACGACGATCGCAATTGTGTAAATGGGGGTATCCATTTGACTCAGGTAACCACAATAAGTTGTGGTCAAACACGGCCAGTTTTAGCCGCCCTGACGATCGACGTGTAAGTGCTTGGCTCGACAGCCATTGCCTGTTGCACCAGGCGAAAGAAGAGCTTCCCCCGGCTTCTTGATCTCCGACGATTGAAGCGGAACGTGAATTCATTCAGGTAGTCATCCAGATGTTCCAGACGGACGGCCCCTTGATGCGTGCCTAGCAGCCAGCGTTTCAACAGCAAGATGACCCGATGGACGCGCGGCAGCAATTCAGAAGGATGGCGTTGGCCGCGCAAGACCGTGATCTGACGTCGGTAGCCTTTGCTGTCGAGGGGGAGGTAGCCCAACCAACCATCCGTATGCACAACACTGCCGGGCTCAATCGACTCCTCCACGAAGGGCATCAGACGGTCCGCCGAAGCGTTCGCAATGCGACGCATGCGAATGCGTCCGATGCCCCGGCCCTCCTCTTGCGCCGCCACGACAATCAGGGCCTTGCTTTGCGTTTCGCGGCCCCGCACACCCTCTTCCGGAGCCCCCACGTAAGCCTCGTCAACCTCGACAGTTCCCGATAGTCGATCCCGGCCCGCTCGCACCATCGCCCGCCTCAGTTTGTGCAGCCAACACCAAGCCGTTTGGTAACTGCCGAGCCCCAACACGCGCTGCAGACCGAGGGCGCTGACGCCATTCTTCTGGCTGGTCATCCACCACAGAGCGTGGAACCACACCTTCAGAGGAGTGCGCGTGTCCTGGAAAATCGTCCCCGCAGTCCAACGAAGCTTGGTACGCACAGCGCGCACACTGCCAGAGCGCGGAACGCAGCCGCCATCCTCTGCTTTCCCCACAACGGGGACAGCGAAACCCTTCCGGCCAGCGCACCCGGAAAAGATAATCACGACAAGCTTCCTCCGATCGGAAGCGCCTTTCGAAGTCCGCCAGCGTGCGCGGATAGTCTTCCATGGCCTGCTACACTACCTGTTGTGGTTACCTGAGTTAAATGGATACCCCATTTGTATGAATATCCAAGGCAAGGACTTACAAAATTTGCATTTCGTAAGTGATTGATTCCAAAGGACACGTTTGTAGTTGTGAAGGACCAGTAGGATTCAAAAATGGAGACTTGAAAAAGAAAGCGGGAGCAAAGCTCCTGTCGTCCAGACGCAGTTTATATTAGGTCAAGTATACCATAAGTTATAATAAAGTCAAGGGCGATTTTGGAATAGGCGCATCCGACGCTGGCGTGGGCCAGCGCCGGATGCCCTCGGAAGTTTGCCGCTTCGCGCGGCGCGGCGGCAGTTGGGCGAACGGAAGCCGACCGCTTGAGGGTTGATCAAGTTGTGCTGGCAGTCTTCTTGGCGGGAGCGCCAGGGCGATACTTGGCGCGGACGCGCTGCAGGTCGTGGCGCAGCTTATTGTCTTCGTCTCCAAAGGCAGCGTCGCGCTCGTCCCGTGGGCTCTTGTCCAGATTTGCTTTCTGCCGCGCGGTGATAAAGCTGCCGTCGATCTGCTTCTGGTGCCACTTGCCGTCCTGCGGGTCGAACCAAGAGATGTAGCAACCGGCCGGAACCTCAAGCGCCTTATTCAGGCGAGCGAGGAAATCAAACTGCGTGCCCGCCGGGGCTTTGGTGTCGTAAAACTCCCGGGTAGTAAAATCCGAGACGGAGATCCCGTTGATTGGATAGGCAAAGACTTCGCAAGGGTCGCCGACTTCGACCAAGTACTCAACTTGATGTCCATCGGATGCGGGATCGATATCCGGATCACGGATAAGTTTGTGCCCCAGCGGGTCGACGAGCATTTCAAGAAGCTCATGGCTGGCGGTGATGCTCCAGTCGTTGCCGGCTTGAATTTCAGCGAAGGGCTTGCCGTTCTTGTCCAGATGGACGCCCAAACCGGCGCTGGATTGATCGAGAATGGTCATTGGCCAAGCGCGAGCTGGGACGGCTTCTCCCAAATCAAGCGCCTGCACCTGAGCGTGGACTCCCCAGACGGGAGTGAAATCGCGGTCAAGTTGGATTTGCAAGGCCTGTGCTACCTGATCGACTTGGTCGAAGGGTAGTTTCATCGAGGACTTGTCTTGAAGTGTGACATGACGAATTTTCATTCGGGGACCTCCTGTACGAGGCGAAAGCCTCGGATTGAGGGCCGTAACTGTACTCTAAAATAGTGCAACCTACAACAGGGCTCACGTTGAAAATCCGGCCTCGCGGGAGGCTCGGGCAACCACGAAACAATTCGTGACGCGCGGAGAGAAGATCAATCTCAAAGTGAGTCACGGTGGCACGGTGATGTCACGGGTTGAGACGGTTTTCAGGCCGGTGTCGGTGAAATCCGGGTCATGGCGTGGTGATCAGATGGCCACAAAAAAATATCGCTGAGGAAAAGGGACCGAGGACACCGCGATGAAAAAAAAGAAGATGGCGGCATCAAGCTGCCGATACAAGTTGTGTGCGGGGGATTTTTCGGCGGCCTGACTGGCAACGGACGAATTGTCGGACGTTGTGGCATGCGCGGTGCATATATCCGGGCATTGGTCCGCGCACGCGACGGTTGGTCACCGGGGGAAATGGTGCAATGCGCTGGCGAGACCACAACCGCAGCCGAAAATGACTGTCGGAAGTGGCTGTTCGTGGCCGTAGGAATTGACTCCCCCAACCGCCAAGTCTCCTGAGGAAACACCTCAAAAGTGCGCAGCAGGTCGAGATGCTGTGCAAATCAAAGAACGTAAAGAAGTTGTATTTTACGGCTGGATTCCTCCCCTTCCTTTTCATCAACATGACTGTGGTTATCTGCGCGCCAACAGCGAGAGCGCAAGACCCCAGTTCTGAGCAGACGGACGGAATCATTTCCGGGACCGTGCTGCTGAAGACGGGCAACCGGCCTGCGAGCCAGGTGGCGGTAAAACTGAAATCGCATGCGGTGGGAATCTTCCGCAGCGTCCTGACGGACTTTGAAGGCCACTTTGAAGTGCGAAGCCTCCCTCCCAGCACATACGAGATCGTTGTCGATGAACCGGGGTACGAGCCGGCGCAAACCAGCACACAGGTCGACGGCACGGCCTCGAAGCTGGTGCTTTACCTGAATTCGTCGAATTTGCGGCCAATGGAGCGGAATAACTACATCGTTTCGGCACGCGAGTTGAGGATTCCGGGTAAAGCGTGGAGTGAGTACGAAAAGGGAGTGGAAAGGCTGACAAAGAAAGATCTAGCCGGAAGCCTGGCCCACTTCACGAAAGCTACCCAGGCGTTCCCCGAGTATTACGAGGCTTACTATCACGTGGGAGTGGTGGAAACTACGCTAGGCCACTTCGATGAAGCGATGCAGGCTTTTCAAAAGGCCATTGACCTGAGCAGCGGGAGGTACGCTTGGGCAGAGTTCGGCTTCGGGTATCTATTTTTTCTGCAGGGAAAACCAGAAGAGGCGGAAATCGCCGTGCGCAGAGGATTGGAGTTGGACAGCAGCTCGCCCGACGGCTACGCCATCCTGGCTATGGCGCTACTACGGCTCCATCGCGCGGACGAGGCGGAAAGAAGCGCACGTGAAGCGCTCCTGCGAAACCCCAACTTTGCGCCGGCCTATTTGGTGTTGTCGGATGCTTGTGGAGAAAGGCACGAGTATCAGGCGCAATTGCAAGGCCTAGATGCCTATTTGAAGCTTGAGCCGAATGGCCTAGGGAGTGAGCACGTCCGCCAGGTGCGTGAAGCAGTCCAGCGACTGGCGGCAAAATCTCATTCCGAAGATTGAGCTTGCCGCATACTTCCACATAACCGCTTTCAGGAGGCAGCGCGTTTGCGCCAGAAGAAGTAGGCGGGAAGGCCGATGAGAAACAGAATGATGGCGGCGGCGAGGTTCGTGAATTGGGAAGGGTCGCGAAAAGCTAAATAGACAGCGTTGGCGACGATGGCCGCAGCGGCAAGGACAAAGAGCATGGGCGTCCAGGGATAGCCGGGAACGCGATAGGGAATGGCCCGCCCTGCCGAAGCACGGCGAAATGGGAAAATGGCGGCAGCGCCGAGCCCGTAGAAGATCCAGCCGATAAAAATCACGCCGCCAATCAATGCACTGAAACTTCCCAACTCACCGGCACAAACCAGAACTGCCGACCAAACGCCCAGTCCGACGATGGCTGCTGCGGGCGTCAAGAACCGGGGATGGACTTCGGCGAGTTTCTTGAAAAAGAGTTTGTCGTTGGCCATGGCATAGAAAACGCGCGGGGCAGTAAGGATTACGCTATTGGCGGCGCTAAACGTGGAAATCAGAATGGTGAGTGCTACGATCTTGCCTGCCCATGAGCCCAGCACCGAAGTGACGGACGTTGCGGCGATGGTGTCGCTAGCGGCCATGTCCGCTGGGCCGAGAGCGAAGAGGTAAGCGACAACGGCGATAAGATAGAGCCCGACGAGAATCAGGGAACCCATCAGAAAAGCGCGCGGAAAGGCTTTTTGCGGATTAATGACCTCGCCGGCGCTGTACGTGCCGAATTGCCAGCCTTCATACGCCCAGAGAACCGCAATCATCGCCAGCCCGAAATTGGACCATAGACCCAGTCCGCGCTGGACGGCACCGAAGGCGGACGGAATATCACGCGCGTGATGGCCGAAGGCCAGCAGCAAAGCGCTGAGGATGACGATGATGCCCATTTTGACGAGGGTGGTCCAATTTTGAAGGTCTGAACTCTTACGCGTACCCCAGACGTTTATGACCGTTACGACTCCGATCATCACCATGGCAGAGATGGTCTGTTCCACCGGAGAAATGGGAATCACTCTGGCGAGATACTCGCTGAAGGCCCGCGCCAAGGCCGCGATCGAACCGCTGGCGATCACCAGGAAGAGACACCAACCATACAAGAAGGCCGCGAGACGCCCGAAGCCGTCACGAATGTAGCAGTACAGGCCGCCTGCTTCGGGATTGGCAGCGGCAAGCTCGGCATAGGTTAGCGCGCCGAGCAAGGAGAGGACTCCTCCAGCCACCCAAACCAGGAGGGAGAGGCCGACAGAGCCGTTGACCTGACGAAGAATGGGGCCGGGCGTCCGAAAAATGCCGGAGCCAATCACGGAGCCGATAAAGAGGAGGAGAAGATCGCGGAGGCGAAGTGTGCGGACGAGTTCGGGCATGAGTCTGGCACCGGACGGCGCGCTTTGGCCAAAGGCATCATAACCGGAGATTGGAAACGGTCAACGGGGATTTGGAGAAAAATAGAGCGGCGCAGGCATGAAACAGAGCAGGAAGACAAGAAGCGCAAGAAACGCTCCCAAGCGGCGAAGCGGGTCGAGCGGAGTGGGATCGTAAATGGGCGGGATGCGAAGGAAACGCATGCCGAGAAGAAGGATTCCCCACACGTACCAGCCTTGCCAGAAACCAAACAGTCCGAGCGAGAGGAGAGCCAGGGGAAGAAGCATGGAAACGTAAAGGTGGAGGCGGGGATCGAGCGATCGCAGAATGTGTCCGCCGTCCAGCTGGGCGACGGGCAAGAGATTGAGTGAAGTGGCGAAAAGCCCAACCCACGCGGCGCGGCCAATCGGATTGAGCAAGAGCATGCCGGGGTGAACATCTGGATGCAGGACGGAAGCGAAGAGTCGCAACAGGAGCGGAGTGCCGAAGGCCAGGTCGACGGTGCGAGTGTCGTCAAGGCCGGGAACAATTTTCGCGTGGAGCACGCCGTAAGCAAGCGCGGGAACCGCCAGTAGGAATCCTACGAGAGGACCGGAAGCGCCGACGTCAAACAGGGCGCGAGTTGTACGAATCGGGGAACGAATGAGAATGAATGCGCCGAAGGTGCCCATCAGCGAGGGAAAGGGAATAAAAAAAGGGTAGCTAGACCGGATGTGATGATGGCGGCAAGCGAAGAAGTGGCCGAGCTCATGGGCGAGGAGAATGGTGAGCAAAGTGAGAGCGAAGGGCAAGCCGGCGGCAAGAGCCACGGGATGTCTGTAAAAAAGGGTGAAGGCGCTCACAAATTCGTCGAACGCAACAGCCTGATTCTGTGCGTAGGCGACGGCGAATTGAGTACCGGCGACCAAGCACGTGCACAGAGTGAGGAGAAAAAGAACACCGGCAAGATAAAGCGACTTAAGCGAAGGGCGAGGAGGAACGGTAGTGTAGGGCAAAGGCCCGTATGGAATGGCGCGCCAATCCAAGTTGATAGGAATAGGTGGCGGATTATTTTCTTGGGGCGGAGTGCTCACGAGGTGGCCAATGTGTTGAATAAGATCGATACGAACCAGTACAGCACAATTGCGCGGGTTCGCGCCAGTTTCGAATGGATCAGGAGTTTGTTTGCCGGAGTTGCTTGCGAGGAAACCGAAACGCGGCTATGCCGATTTCTTATCTTCGTCGATGCCTTGAAGCTCTTTGCCGGGTTTGAAGCGGACGGCTTTGCCGGGCGGAATGTTGACTTCTTCGCCGGTGCGGGGATTGCGGCCGATGCCGGTCTTGCGCGGTTTCACGCTAAAGACGCCGAAGCGGCGGAGTTCGATGCGCTGGCCGCGGCCGAGAGCCTGCTTCAACGATTCGAAAACCGTTTCGACCGCTTGCTCGGCTTTTGTGCGGCTGATGTTCGTTGTGGCCACGACGGCATTTACGATGTCCAACTTAATCACGCAATCCTCCCGCGCTTCCGAGGCAGATGCTAGAGGGTGTGGCCTAGGTTGTCAAGACGGGAGGGGTAATCTACACTGAACATCTTTTGCCGCGCTCCATCGAAACAATTTGGTGCAGCAACAAAACGAAAAGACAAATCGAAGTTACATTTCTTGGGGAGGAATGGATGGCCGTCAAGCCCGACCGTTGGATCCGGCGCAAAGCGCTGGAGCAAAAGATGATCGAGCCGTTTACCGACCGGCAGGTGCGAGAGGGAGTGATCAGTTACGGGGTTTCGTCGTACGGTTACGATATCCGCGTGGCGGATGAGTTCCGGATTTTCACGAACGTGAATTCGACGACCGTGGACCCCAAGCGGTTTGATCCGAAATCGTTTGTGGAGTTTAAAGGCGAGGTGTGCATCATTCCGCCGAATTCATTTGCGCTGGCGCGGTCGGTGGAATATTTCCGGATTCCGCGGAACGTGCTGACGATCTGCGTGGGCAAATCGACCTATGCGCGATGCGGAATTATTGTGAACGTGACGCCGTTCGAACCGGAGTGGGAGGGGTTCGTGACGCTGGAAATCAGTAACACAACGCCGCTGCCGGCGAAGATTTATGCGAATGAAGGGCTGTGCCAGGTGATTTTCTTCGAATCGGATGAAGATTGCGAAGTGAGCTACAAGGACAAGAAAGGGAAGTACCAGGCGCAGAGCGGGATTGTGCTGCCCCGGCTGTAGGGATACAAAGAAGCCTTATTTTGCATTCACGGTGACTGTAGGGCTGTCGAGCGGGTAGCCGCGCTCGCGCCAGGCGCCCAGACCGCCCTCCAGCGGGCGGATGCGCGTGACGCCGTTTTTCCTGAGGAGCAGCGCCACACGGGCGCTGGTGGCTTCGTTTGGTCAAGTACAGTAGAGGATGATTTCGCGATCGCGCGGCAAGCGGTCGTTCTTCTCCTCCAATTCCTTGGAGTCCATGTGAAAGGCGCCGGGAATAGTTTCCGGATCGGCTTCAAAGTCCATCGAGTGGCGCAAGTCAACGATAACCAGTTCTTCGCCGGCGTCGATTTTTTCCTTTAGCTCATCCGCGGTAATGCGCGAGATACGAAGATCGCGGAGAAAGCGCTGGCGAGCAACAAATTTATAGGCGATGTACGCGCCGAGAACGCCGAGAAGAAGGACCAACAGCCAGCCGCCGAGAGCGGCGAGATGCTCGGCCAGACGCTCAATCTCACCACTGAATAAGTAACCGAGGCCGAGGAAAGAGCCGGCCCACAGGAGCGATCCCATGGCATCAAACAAGAGGAAACGCCGCGGACGCATGTGAAAGATGCCCGCCAGGGGAGGGGCAACCGTGCTCAGACCAGGTAGAAATTTTGCAAGCAAAAGCGAGCGCGCACCTTGCTTCGAAAAAACGCCTTCGGTGCGGCGAACGCAGGAATCCGGCTCCAGTGAAATCTTGCAGAGAAGCTGGAGAATCCTGATGCCTTTGCGGCGGCCAAGCTGATACCAGATGGAATCGGCCGACACGGCCGCGAAGATGACGTAGAAGAGCGAGGCGAAAAAGTTCAAGTGGCCTGTACCGGCGAGAGCGCCGGCCGCGAGCAGTAGGGGCATCGAAGGAACCGGAAGTCCGATTTGCTCCGCGAAAACCCATCCGAGCAACAGAATGTATCCGTGATGGAGAAGGAATTCGAGCGTGCGATGCATGGCTGGGCAGGGTTGGCGGTCTCCGGTTATTTCGCTGCGAAAGAAGCAGTATGCCCCCACTTACCGGCCATGACAAATTCCGCGATCGATTTGCGTGTTCTAGGCGCCAGCTCGCGATCCTTCAAAGGCGGAGGCAGGGAAGCGGGATCGCCCGGGTAACCGATGGCGACCGCCGCGATGGGTGCCCATCCCGCGGGAATCCCAAAGACCTGGCGCGCTTTTTCTGGATCAAATCCGGCCATCTGATGGACAGCCAGGCCGCGCGCGGTCGCCTCCACGGAGAGCAGGGCAGTGGCCGCGCCAGTGTCATATTGGGCGTTGCGGTTAGGGGCATTGTTATTAGCAAATGCCAGTTTCGCGACAGCCAGCCCCAGCACGGGAGCGCCGTTAGCCCACTGGGCATTGAATTCCACGAGCACGCTCAATATTTTCTCAAAATTGTCTTTTTCGTCTTTGGTTGCAACGATATATGCCCAGGGCTGTTCGTTAAAGCTGGAAGGCGCCCAGCGGGCAGCCTCGAAAATGCTGCGTAGAACGTCTTGAGGAACAAGCTTATCGGCAAAAGCTCGGGGGCTCCAACGGTCGCGGATTAGTTCGTGAACGGGGAAATCGCTTGGCGCCGGTTTCTGCATGAGTTTGATTCCTTTTGGTTGAGCGAATTTATTTGATGATGCAAACGGGGCGGGCGGTGCATGCGCACCGGCCGCCCAACCCCCTACGACACTACTCTCAGCGCCCGTCAATTGCCTGGTTTTGGCGCTTGCTTGATCATTTCGGCATCGATGGTGATATTGACGTCATCACCGACGACCACGCCGCCGTTGTCCAACGTGGCGTTCCATTTCACGCCGAAGTCCTGACGATTGACTTTTGACGAAGCGTTTATAGCGATCCTTTGATTGCCCCAGGGATCTTTCACGGGAGGTGTGGGTCCATCCACGTCGAGCACGACTTCCTTGGTCGTGCCGCGAATGGTGAGATCGCCGGTGACTTTGAGCTTACCGGGGGCGACCTGCTCGACTTTCTTGGATTTGAAAGTCATGGAGGGGAAGTGCGCGACGTCAAAGAATTTGTCGCTGCGCAGGTCATTGTCGCGAGCGGGCTCGCGGGTATCTACAGTCGAGACGTCGATAGTGACGTCGACGGAGGATTTGGTGATGTCCTTGTCGTCCAGCACGACCGTGCCGTTGACCTTGCTGAAAGCTCCGCGCACTGTAGCAATGGCCATATGACGGACCGAAAACTGCGCGGACGAGTGCTGCGGATCAATCTTCCACTCGGACGTGGCCGCGCCGGCGGGCAGCGACAGAATGGCCGTGAGTCCGGCAGTTACTGCGATTCGAGATAGATAGTGGCCCATGTTTTTCTCCTCTTCTTGTTTGATTGGTGATCGAAACTCGCTCCAAAAGGTCTGTTAGGCAGGCTTGCGGTTGCGGACTTCTTCGAGCAGGTCAGAAAGTATCTTCAGGCGCGCTGCTGACATGTGCAGGAACTGGCGTTTATGAAGATCGCGAACCGGCTGGTCAAGAGTTTTTAGAAGGCTGAGTCCTTGCGGTGTGATGCGAGTCTTCACGACGCGGCGGTCGTCGGTCTGGCGTGCCCGGATGATCAGGCCACGCTTTTCCATGCGGTCAAGAAGGCGCGTCATGTCCGGGTCGTGAGAAATCATGCGGTCCCCGATGCCCCGGCAAGGCAAGCCTTTGGGCTCGGCGCCGCGGAGAATGCGAAGAACATTGTATTGTGCGCCGGTAAGCCCGGCGGCCTTCACGAGCTGTTCCGCCTCCTGGGCCAGGGCGTCGGCGGATTGCAAGAGAGCGATGAAGACGCGGTTCTCCAGGGAGATGGGCGGCCTGGAGGGTCTGGCGTGCGAATGCATGCCCCTGAGGATAGTTGTTATAACGAATATTGTCAAGAGGAAAAGATTGATGCGGGTGACCTGAGAGTTAGGGTTTCCGCAGGGGCCGAAGATGAATCTCACTGAGGAAGCTTCGCGGGTTTTGCGTAACGATGGCTTCCACGGCGTGGGCAACGTCTTCCGGAGACAAGGCTTTCGAGGTGTCCTTTGCGCCGCGCGTGGAGAATTCTGTGGCGACGCTTCCCGGGCAAATCACGCTGACGCGAACGCCCTGCTCACGGAGGTCTTCCGCCATGCAGCCGGAGAGCCCGACGACTCCCCATTTGGACGCACAATAAATTCCGCCGCCAGCAAAGGTGTTCTTTCCGGCCAGGGAGCTGATGTTGACGATGTCGCCCGAGCCACGGCGAATCATGGAAGGCGCCACGGCGCGAGAAACGAGAAAGACGCTTTTGAGATTGGTGTCCAGCACGCGATCCCAGTCAGCCTCAGTTTTCTCGTGGGCGGGGCCGAAGAGGCCGATGCCGGCGTTGTTGACGAGGATGGTGATCTGCCCCAGCTTCATTTCCGTTTTCACGACTAGATCAGTCACGTCCGCGGATTTGGTGACATCGGCTGTTTGGAAATGAACGGGCACTCCGATTTTTGCGACACTTTGCGCGGATTCCTCAAGTGTGGCGAAGTCGCGGCCGCAGATCGAGATGGAAGCGCCCAGCGAGGCCAGACGGTGAGCAATAGCCCTGCCGATGCCGCGGCTCCCGCCGGTAACGAGCGCCACACCTCCCGATAAGGGATTCTTTTTCCCTGCATCTCGATTTAGTTTGCCAATTCGAACCATGAGAATTCTTCCTCGTACGGGCCACTCTTTCTGTGCGACACTCATCCTATCATCAGAGTTTTCCGCAGTACTTGGGAGCCCCTGGTGGCCTTGAGGGAAATAGGAAACGCCGCCTTCTTGTATAAGAAATATCCTCAAGTCACCAAGTCAACGAAAGGGAACGTCTTGCAGATGTGGTGCGGATTTCCCTATAATCCGAAGGTTTTCCGAAACAATGCGATTCCCGGCAGAAGCATTCCGGGGTGCACCGGAAGCAGAAAACTCAGGCTTGGAGTTTGAGCGAGGAGAAATGCGAATGAACGCAACACGAAGACTCACGGGACTCGCGATAGTGGCTGCGCTTGGCCTGATTCTTGGGAACGAGCTGAGAGCTTTCGCACAAGCGCCGGCAGCTGGTCAGGACGCCGCGGCCAAAGGGCCCAAGTACACGCAGGCGGAGTACAATGCTGAGCAAGCCTGCGCCGCAGAGAAAGTTCCCGCGGCAGTGATCAAGTGCGCGGACGATTTCGTATCGAAGTATCCGAATTCCGATCTCCTCGTCTACATTTATCCGCTCTACTACCAGGCCTACAGCGGGCAAAAGAATTACCAGAAGATGATGGAAATCGCCGACAAGCTGGCTGCCCTCGGGGACAAGATAGACGCGCTCACTCGATTCAATGCGTATTTTTCACATGCTACGGCGTACTATGCCATGGTCTCTGATCCCGCAGTGGGCCCTAACGCTTCCAAGGATGCCGCTCTCGCCAAGGGGGCTCAGGAAGCGGCAGCTGCCGCATTGAAGACCTTCGAAGAAGTGAAGAAGCCGGATAACGTGACGGACGACGCCTGGGCGAAGCAGAAGACGGTCTCTCAACTCACCCTCAATGGCATCGCGGCCCAAGCCGCCATGAATGCCAAAGATTGTTCCGGGGCGGTGACATACTACAAGGCAGCGCTGGCCCTGAATCCCGACGATCTTACTTTCAACTACCGCCTGGGACAGGCTTACCTGTGCATGAACCCGCCGCAGCAGATGGACGCGTTCTGGTCGATCGCGCGGGCGGTTACGGCCAAGGGTGCAACCCAGGCACAGTCGGCGAAGGTGAAGGACTACCTGCGAAAGCTCATCGTGAACTATCAGGGCGGAACGGTGTGCGACAGCCTGACCGATGCGGAGCTGAATGAACTGTTGCAGCTCGCCGGAACTTCGGCAGAGCGCCCAAGCAGCTACTCGCTGCCGGCCGCCGCAGACCTTGCTGCCGCGCAAAAGGACATGACGATTGCCTCCGTGGTCGCGGACCTGAAGGTGGGCGGCGACAAGGGCAAACTCACGTGGCTGGCAGCATGCGGCCTGGAATTTCCCGAAGTGCCCGGCAAAGTGATCGAAGTCGTGAAGGGTTCTGACTCGATCGTTCTGAAGATCGCCTTCGTCACGAGTGATGCGGAGTTCGAGGCCGCCACGACGCCCAACATGGACGTGAAGGTTGCCGGTCAGCCGGAAGCGGCGCGCGTGGAAAAAGATAGCGCCGTCCACTTTACCGGCACGTTGACTTCTTATGATCCTGATCCAGCATTTTTCCTGCATTGGGACAAGGCAAAAGTAAAGGAAGAAGACATTCCTAAGGAGAAGGGCGCGCCGAAGAGGCCGGTACGGAAACCGGCAGCAAGAAAGCCGGCTGCGAAACCAAGCTAGTCCGCATCCTACCTAGGTGTATTTAGGAAAACGACTCCCTGGAGGACAGGGAGCCGTTTTCATTAGGAACCCTCGTTTCAGGAAGAAGACGGAAATTAGTCAACGGGCACGCCGGCGGTGGCCGTTGGAATCGAGCTTATATTCATCGATTTTGCGGCTCAACGTATTGCGGTGAATGCCTAGGATTTCGGCCGCGCGGGACTGATTGCCGTCGGCGCGGTCCAGAACGCGCTTGATAAAGCGTTTTTCGAACTCCCCGACCGCCTCGTCAAATAGGATCCCGCGCTCCACCATCTGACTGACAAGCCCTTCCAATTGGTCTTTCACGACGGCACGCTCCGCTCAAAAACTCACGGTGTGAGGGCCCACTTACTAATCCAGTTCGCGCCCAGCCAGAATGCGATACGCTTCCCGGTACTTGGCACGAGTGGCTTCGACGACTTCAGGAGGAAGTTCAGGGCCGGGCGGGGTTTTCGGCCATTGCATTCGCTCGAGATAATCGCGAACAAACTGTTTGTCAAAAGAAGCTTGGGGACCGCCGGGGCTGTAGTGCGAGGCGGGCCAGAAGCGGGAAGAATCGGGCGTGAGGGCTTCGTCGATCCAGAGTAATTCGTCGTGGAGCAAACCAAATTCGAATTTCGTGTCGGCAAGGATGATGCCGCGTGGTTCTGCATAAGCGGCAGCGCGGCGGTAGATTTCCAGGCTGATGGCGCGTACTTTCGCGGCAAGTTCCTTGCCCACGAGCGCCGCTGCCCGTTCGAAAGAGATGTTTTCGTCATGGCCGGAGGCGGCTTTTGTAGCGGGCGTAAAAATAGGCTCCGGCAGGCGGTCTGACTCGTGCAAGCCCGAAGGCAGTGGAATGCCACAAATCTTCCCTGTGACCCGATAGTCCTTCCAACCCGACCCGGAGACGTAACCGCGCACGACGCATTCGATCGGCAGCGGCTGGGCCTTTCGTACGACCATAGAGCGGCCCGCGAGTTCGGCCTTAAATTTGTCAAAAGGTGCAGGGAAATCCGTGGCGCTGAGAACGTGATTGGGGATGACATCTTCCAGTAAACGGAACCAGAAAAGCGAAAGCTGGGTGAGGACACGGCCTTTGTCGGGAATGGGAGTCGGAAGGATGACATCGAAGGCCGAGAGCCGGTCCGTGGCGACGATCAGCAGCTTGTCACCGAGATCGTAGATGTCACGTACTTTGCCACGCGCGGCAAGCGTCAACCCGGCGAATTGCGTTTCCCTCAAAACTTTCATGGCAGGAGCAGATGACACAGAAAAAGTTCCCCCGACGAAGTGTGAAGCATTCTAGCGCAGCGCAACGCGATGTCAAAGGTACGCTGAGGAAAATTTCTGCAAAACAAAATAAGAAAAAATTATGCGGCGGGCCAGGGATGCGGCATGGATTCCTGGAAGTGATGGAGAGGCTCGTTGGTCAAACGGTGAATGAATTTCACGCCGCGGAAGCGGCCCGCCGTTTAGGATCGGATGTTTCCGACTCTTCCCAACGAACGCTGACTAACTTTGAGACTCCGGGCTCTTGCATCGTCACGCCGTAGAGCACGCTGCCCGTCTCCATGGTCTTGCGGTTGTGCGTCACGATGATGAACTGCGTCTGGCCGCTCATTTCGGCGATCAGGCGCGTGAAGCGCCCGACGTTGGCTTCATCGAGCGGCGCGTCGACTTCGTCAAGGATGCAGAACGGGCTGGGCTGGTAGCGGAAGATGGCGATCAGCAGCGCCAGCGCGGTCATGGCCTTTTCGCCGCCGGAAAGCAGTAATACATTTTGCAAGCGCTTGCCTGGGGGCGAGGCGACAATGTCGATGCCCGCGTCGCCGGAGCTGTCCGGTTCGGTCAAGCGCATCTCCGCCATGCCGCCGCCGAAAATGGTGTGGAAAGCTTCGGAGAAGCTCTTGTTGATGGCGTGGAAGGCGTGCTCAAACTTTTCCTTAGTGGCGAGGTCGAGCTCGGCGATGGCCTGTTGCGTGTCCGCAATCGACTGCAACAGATCGTCGCGCTCGCGCGTCAGGAACGTGAAGCGCTGCTCGCATTCGTTGAACTCTTCGAGAGCCATCATGTTGACCGGGCCCATGGACTCAATACGCTGTTTCATTTCACGATAGTTTGTTTCGGCAATGGCCAGCTCTTCGCCGGACATGAAAGCCGCCTCAGTGGCGATCAGGTCCTCGGGCTGTGCGTTCACTTCGCTCATGCACGTTTCGCGCAAGTGCTGACGGTCAGAGTCGTTCTTGGCGCGGTCGACTTCCGCGTGGCTGCGCTGCTCGCGGAGTTCCTGCAGCGACTGGCGTCCCATGCGCAGATGGTCTTCCGTCTGTGTAACGCGAGTGCGGGCGGCATCCCATTCCTGCTCGAGTTCCCTCTGGCGGACTTCCAGGCGCAGCTTTTCGCCACGCAGACCTTCGAGCTGGAGGGCAAGCTCTTCGCTTTGCTTGACGAGGGCGGATGTTTCGTCACCGATGGAAGACATCTGCTGACGAAGCGCGGCCTCGCGGCGTTCGAGCTCGGCGCGCTCTTCATTCAGCCGGGCAGCAAGTGCCTCGGCGGCCATGAGGCGCTCGTTCAATGCGGCGAATGCGGCGCGGCCGGCGGCAAGTTCATTTTGTTCCGTTTGGATGGACCCGCGAAGCTGCACGAGCGATTCAGCGAGACGGGCGCTCTCGGCATCGGCCTCGGCGCGGCTCAGCGCCGCGGCAGCATGCTGGTTCTTCGCGAGCTCGGCACGCTCCCGGGCGTTTTTCGCTTCCTGGCGAACACGCGCCAGTTCATTCTGACAAATGGTGAGTTCAAGGCCGAGGCGGGCCAGTTCGCTCTGCATCTGGCTGTGGCGGTGCATGGCGGAGATGGCTGCGCGTTCTGCTTCGCGCCGCTTTTCGTCGATTTCGGTGAGCGCCTGCTCCGTCGAGCGCAACTCCGCGACCGCAGTTTCGATCGCGGCTTGCTTTTCGGCCATCCGATGCTCGAGCTGCAGGACTTCCGCGTCCAGCGCGCGCAATTCGCGCTTCATGCCCAGCGGACCGACTTCGTCGGGCCGGCCGCCTGTGACCATGCGGCCCTGGTAGCAGGTGCCGTCAGGCGTCACGAAGGCAAATTGCGAGTTCTCGCGCGCCAGTTTTTCTGCTGCTGACGTGCTCTCCGTCAAATACGCGGAGCGCAGCCGCGGCAGGAACTGTTTTGCAGCAGCACCGAGCGGATCTCGAAACTCCACGAGCCTATCAAGCCGTGAGATGACGCCGTCTTCGGCGCGGAAATTCACGATCGGTTCATATTCGGAAGTAAGGCGCAAGTTCTTAAGAGAATCCACAAAGAAAGTGGCTCGTCCGCCTACTTCATCGCGGAGCATGGAAACGCCGGCGCGAGCGTGGTCATAAGTCTCGACGACGACATACTCCAACTCGTCTCGCAGGTATTGCTCGATGGCGGCTTCATGTTGCTCCTCGACTTCCGCGTAATCAGCCAGTACGCCGACGGCGCGAAACGCCTTCCCACCGCCGCGCTCGTTAGCGGCAAAAAGTTTCTGCACCGCATCCGCCGTGTACGAGCGGTCATTTAGGATTTGGGTGAGCGTGGAATGACGCGCGCGAACGCCGGCCAAAGAATCGCGGAGCGCTCCCGCTTCTTTAGACAGAGCCTCGCCTTGCTCGCGGAATCCGGCGATCTTGGCCTGAAGCTCCGCGCCGCTCTGTTTCAGCGCATTGAGTTGCCCGTTGGCGGATTCATGATCGAAAGCGGCCCGCTCCGCGTCATCGCGCGCGCACATGGAAGTTTCCAGCAAGTCGTGCTCGTTCGCCTCGAGCTTCCGCAGCGCTTCCGTTTGATGCACGAGCGCTTCTTCGGCTTGCTTTTGTTCGCCGTGCAGGCGCAGCAGGCTTTCGCCGGCCTCCGAAGAGGAGCGGCGCAAGGCCTCAATTTTCGCTTCGGATTCGGCGATCTGCGCGACGCGGGACTCGGCGCGTTTCGCGAGTTCTTCGACGCGAGCGGTCAGAACACCCGATTCCTCACGCAGCAATGTGACCGCTTGAATCTGCGACGTGCTCCGGGATTCCCATTCCACAGCCTGCGCAGTGGCCTGCGCCAATTCCGCATTAACTTGGGCGTGACGCCCGGCGAGTTCCTCGGCGCGCTGCCGGTTGAAGGCGATGCGATTCTCGCTGCGGTCGGCCTCGAGGGCCGTAAGATTCAAAACATTCTGGTTCTGCCGGATCTCGGCGTCCAGTTCGTAAATCCGCTGGTTCAGCCGGTCCTGTTCGCTTTCCTGCTGTTGGATGGCAGTGGCGCGCTGCAATTCGGCGGCGTTTAGCTCTTCAAGCTGCTTGGAGACGCGTTCGGCTTCGGCGTCCAGTTCGCGCGCTTTGCCCGCCAGCATCTGGCGAACGATGCCGCGCATTTGGTCGCGAATTTCGGAATAGCGGCGCGCCTTGGCGGCTTGGCGCTTCAACGAGCCAAGCTGCTTTTCAACTTCCACGACGATGTCATTGACGCGGGAGAGATTGACCTTTGAGGATTCTAGCTTGGCTTCCGCCAGGCGCTTCTTGGTCTTGAATTTGGTAACGCCGGCGGCTTCTTCGATGATGGCACGACGCTCCATGGGCTTGGTCGACAGAATCAAGCCAATGCGGCCCTGCTCAATGATGGCGTAGGAGTCTGGGCCGAGGCCGACGCCCATAAACATCTCCTGAATGTCGCGGAGCCTTCCCACCCGGCCATTGATCAAGTATTCGCTTTGGCCGGAGCGATAGAGGCGCCGGGTGACGACGACTTCGCCCGGTTTCGTGGCCAGAACCTGCTTGTCCGCCTGCTTTCTCTTACGCTTGAACCTGCCACCGGGCTCAGCCGGGGATGGGACTGAAGCGTCAGCGGCGGCTTCTTGCGTATCAGGGGTCTGCGCGGGGTCCAGCGAGAGATTTTCGGTCGTATCGGTCAAGCCGGAGATTTCGGTGTTCTCGGTAACGGGAGACGCGGAATCCGTCGCCGAGTCTGACGCGGCGCTTTCCATCACGAAGCGGGCGGCTTCGGCCAGCTCGGGATCTTCCATGGTGATGGTGACTTCGGCGAGGCCGAGAGGAGGACGCTTGGTGGTGCCGTTAAAAATGCAATCGGCCATGCGTTCCGCGCGCAGTGATTTGTGGCTCTGCTCGCCAAGAACCCAGGAGATGGCATCCACGACGTTGGATTTCCCGCAGCCGTTCGGCCCGACGATGCACGTTGTACCGGACCCGCTGAACGTCACCACGGTGCGCTCGCAGAACGACTTAAAGCCAACGATTTCGACTTTTCGCAGCTTCAGCAAGATGTCCCCTTTGTCCCTCAAATCGCGCTAAGTCAAGTTTGATGCCAACAACGGCTACTCTGTCCACCCAGGGGGCCGCGGCAATCGAACGCGAGGAGAGACGACGTTGTATTCCTCGGGGGGAGGGTCTTTCGAGCGACAGGTCAACCTTTCTCAGGTCGCCTGTCAAAACGTTTGGCAGGTTCTCAGTCAGAGGCCCAGCCGCCTGGCGCAAGGATGGCGGTACGGGAGAAAACAGTAACACGATGTACGGTGCGTGTAAAGACTTACCCTACGAGTTGTGGCTGGTTTGCCATCACCACAAGGGCGCGGCGGAATCCCGGATGTGTCGCAGTGTGCTTACTTGCCAGCCGACGCTCCTTCCTTCAGGTGCTTGTCGTACCAGGCGAGGATGCGATTCAAGCGGTCCAAGAGATGTTTTTCTTCGTGGAAGCCGTGCGGCTCGCGGGGGTACAGGACGAGTTCAGCCTCGACTCCATAGCGTTTGAGGCCGCGGTAGAGCTCCTGGCTCTGACCGGGGGGATCGACCGAGTCGGCGTCACCCTGGAGAATCAGCGTTGGGGTTTTCGCATTCCTGAGGTGGACGAAGGGAGAGCTGTTCAGGAATCCGGCGATCTTTTCCGGCTCGTACGGTAAGCCATAAAACCACTCGTCATAGGAAGGACCCTGCTCGGTGCCGTATTCGGAGATGAGATTGGAGAGGCCTGCGCCGGAGACGGCGGCTTTGAAGCGCGTGGTTTGCGTAATCGCCCACTCGGACATGTAGCCACCGTATGACCAGCCGCCGATGGCCAGCCTCGCTGGATCGGCGATGCCTCGAGCGATAAGGTCGTCAATCCCGGCCATAACGTCCCGGTAATCGCCGCCACCCCAGTCGCCGCGATTCATTTCAATAAATTTTTCTCCGTAGCCGCTCGATCCGCGAATGTTGGGATAGAAAACCGCGTAACCTCGCGCTGCCAGGAGCTGTCCCCAAGTCTCGATGGAGTCCTGCCATGCACCTGTGGGGCCGCCGTGGATCAGGGCGATGAGTGGCAGCTTTGATTTGCCGTCGGAGCCCAAGGGTCTCAAAAGCGCGGCTTCGATTTCCTGGCCGTCGAAGGATTTGTACTTGTAGAAGTCCGAGGCGCTGAGCGTGTACTGCTTCCAAGAATCATTCAAGTGAGAGACTTGCTTGGGCGCGCCTTTTTGATCCCAGAGCCACAATTCCTGCGGAGTGGTCGCAGTCTGGCCTGCAAAAGCAACCTCTCCGGAATCGGAAATGCTGAACGCATTTGGATTGACTGGAATCGCAGGGACGTCTTTGAGAGAGCCTTCCGGGGCGAAAGCGACGAACTTCGTGTGGAACCCATCTTCCACCAGAGCGAGCAGACCGCCGTCCCTGGTCCAACGAAAGTCAAAAACCGGCCGATCCACACTGGCGCCACTGAGATTTTGACTGGCTTTTTCGCCGTTTCGGGCAAGGATGAGGTCGTGAGGCGAGGGGCCGTCTTCTCGACAGCCAACGAACGCTATCCTCTTACCATCCGCAGCGATGCGGATATTGCCGAAAGGTCCGCGAGGAGCGAGCGTTTGCGACATGGGATCGGCCACTTTGCGGTCACCAGCAAAGGCGTCCGAAAGACGAAAGGAAAAAATACGCTCGGTGTTTTGATCTGATTCGGGGTGATCCGTGGCGCTCAGCATCAAACCCGATCCGGAGGGATGCCACACGGCTTCGCGGACATCCCATTTGGGTTCGGTGAGGGCTTTGGCTTCTCCGGTGTTTAGCGTGAGCAGCCAGAGCCTTGAATGTTTATCTTCTTTGTCCACGACGCGGGCGTCGTCTTTGTCTTTTTCCTTTTTATCTTCCTCTTCCGTTTTAGCTTCGGGGGCGAGGAAGGCGATCTGCTTGCCGTCGGGAGACCATGCAAAATGGCGCACGCCGCGCTTCCCTGTGGTAAGGGCGCTGGCTTCGCCGCCATCCCTGCGCATGGCGAAGACTTGTTGCTGTTCGTCACGGTCGGAGAGGAAAGCCAGTTGTTTCCCGTCAGGCGACCAGCGCGGTAAAAATTCGGACTTGCCGGAAAACGTGAACTGCCGGAGCATGCCGGACTGCTTCTCATAGATCCAAATGTGGCGTGCGCGGCGCTCTCCCTTCGCTGGTTCCGTGACCACAAACGCCAGACGGCTGCCGTCCGGCGAGAATTGCGGGTCAGAAATGTTGCGTAGGTTCAGGGAAGCTTCGGGAGTCAGCAGTTTTGGCCCGGTATTCTTGGGCGGCTCCTGAGAAGGGCTTGGTAGGCCCACGGCCGCGAGGACAAGCAGAGCGCTAGTCGAAAGAAGACGATTCATCGATAACTCCTTCACTGGAAGAGAAGGAGGACTCTAACCGCGGGAGCGACCAGCGTCAATTAGGACCGAACGGGTCGCGTTGCTTGCAGCATTGAGCTGCTTCGACATTGCTAGGTTTCAAACGGCTCGGCTACAATCGAGCGCTTATTCGTTTGTGGAAAGAGACCACTTAAAGTTCATGGCCGACATTCATCTGCACAACACGCTGAGCGGGAAAATCGAGAATTTCGTTCCGCAAAAGGCAGGCGAAGTCCGCATGTACACGTGCGGGCCGACGGTCTACGACTACGCGCACATCGGAAATTACCGCACATTCGTGTTTCAGGATATTTTGCGCCGGTTCCTGAAGCTGCGGGGGTTCAAGTTAAATCATGTGATGAACCTGACCGACGTGGATGACCGCATCATCGCGAACGCCGCGACCGCTGGCGTGAGTATCCGTGACTACACGGCGAAATTCGTGCAGGCTTTTTTCGACGATTGCAAGACGCTCAGTATTGAAGCGCCGGAGCACTGGATCCGCGCGACGGACCACATTGACGAAATGGTGAAGCTGATCCAACGGCTCCAAGAAAAGTCGTTCACGTATCCCGGCGAAGGTTCAATTTATTACCGCATCGCAAAATTCCCTCAATACGGGAAACTCTCGAAGATCGATTTAACCGGCATCCAAGCGGGAGCGCGCGTCGATAGCGATCGTTACGAAAAAGAGAGCGCGAGGGATTTTGCGTTGTGGAAAGCGCCGAAACCGGGAGAGCACTTCTGGGAGACCGCGATCGGCCGCGGGCGTCCCGGATGGCACATCGAGTGTTCCGCGATGGCCATGAAATATCTCGGCGAGACTTTGGATATCCATACTGGCGGGATCGACCTGGCATTTCCACACCATGAAAACGAAATCGCGCAAAGCGAAGGCGCAACCGGCAAGCCGTTCGTACGCTACTGGCTGCATGCCGAACATCTGCTCGTCGAAGGCGAGAAGATGTCCAAGTCGGAGGGAAACTTCTTCACTCTGCGAGATTTGTTAGCGAAGGGTTACAAGCCTTCGGCTTTGCGGTTTGCCTTAGCCAGCGTTCCTTATCGCAAGCAGCTGAATTTTACTTTTGATGGCCTGCAGCAGGCGGCCAGCTCCTTGGAACGGCTGCGAAATTTCGTCGACCGGCTGAAGCGGGGCAAGTTTCCCGCGGGGAAGCAAGAAGGGATGGCTGCGCGCACTGCAAAGGCAAGGGAAGAATTTGACGACGGACTTTCAGATGACTTGAATACGGCGCGTGCCCTTGCGGCCGTATTCGACTTGGTCCGCGAAGCGAATATTGCTATCGATAAGGGCGAATTCCGGCAGGGCGACGTTCCAGCGGTTCTGGAATTTCTGGCCGCTTTCGACAAAGTATTCGCCGTTATGGAAGACAATGACGGCGAAAAGCTTCGCGCCCTTGGATACGGCGGCTCGGAGAGCGGACCCGGCGACGAGGAAATCGACAAACTTGTGGCGGAGCGCAACGCTGCGAAGAAAAGGCGGGATTTCGCCACGGCAGATCGCATCCGCAAAGAACTAGCCGATCGTGGTATAATGATTGAGGACGCAAAAGATGGCAGCGTCCGGTGGAAGCGCAAGTGAGCCTTAACCTTCAAATTCGCCCTTCATATATCCCGGGATTCCTCCCGCCGGCCGCCCAGCGGCCAGAACTCTACGGCGTAGACTTAGTCTGATTTTCTTTCTCCTGCAGGCCATCTGCGGATACGTCCGCTTGGAGGCCTGCGCTTGCCCGAAGTTCTTGATTGACTTCAACCTTTTGTTTCTTTACTGGAGGAAGAAATGCCAACGACATTAGAAGTAAAAACGCCCCGGCTCGTGACGGCGCTGCCCGGACCGAATGCCAAGAGGGTACTGGAACAAGACGCGAAATTCATGTCGCCGTCGTATACGCGCGACTATCCGCTGGTGGCCAAGAGGGGTCACGGCGCGATTGTGGAAGACGTGGATGGTAACTCCTTTCTCGATTTCGCGGCGGGAATTGCGGTGTGTTCGACTGGACATTGCCATCCGAAGGTCGTCGCCGCGATTCAGAAGCAAGCTGCCGAGCTCATTCACATGTCCGGCACGGATTTTTATTACGAAAGCATGCCCCAACTGGCGGAGCGGCTAAGCAAGACGATGCCGGGCGCGGAAAGCAAGAAGGTTTTCTTCACCAATTCAGGGACCGAAGCGATCGAAGGCGCCATCAAGCTAGCGAGGTATGCCACGAAGCGCGACAAAATGGTTGCATTTTACGGTTGCTTCCATGGCCGGTCGATGGGCGCGCTCTCGCTGACGGCGTCGAAATCGACGCAGCGCAAAGGGTTTGGCGCGCTGCTCAGTGGCGTCGAGCACATTCCTTACCCGTACGCTTACCGCTGCGCGCACGGCCACACCGCGGAAACCTGCGGGGCTGAAATTCTCGAACAGCTCGAAGGGCAAATTTTCAAGCGGTTGTTTGATCCCGAGGAAGTGGCTGGCATCATCATCGAGCCCATTCAGGGCGAAGGTGGATATGTGCCGGCGCCGAAGTTCTTCCTGCAGGAATTGCAGCGCATCTGCCGCCAGCACGGCATCATGTTCATGGTGGACGAAGTACAGTCGGGGATGGGCCGCACTGGAAAGTGGTGGGCTAGTGAACACGCAGGGATCGAACCGGACATTCTTTGCTCCGCCAAGGGCATCGCGAGCGGCATGCCGCTCGGGGCGATCATCGCAAGAGAAAGCGTGATGCGCTGGGGGCCGGGTTCGCATGGCACGACGTTTGGCGGAAACCCGGTCTGCCTCGCAGCCGCGCTGGCCACGATGGACCTGATCGAAAGCGAGTACAAGGAAAACGCCCGCCGCATGGGCGACTACCTCTTCGGACGTCTGGCCGATTGGACGAAGAACTTCAAGATTGTCGGCGATGTGCGAGGACGAGGGTTGATGATCGGCATTGAAATCGTGCGGGATCAGCGGACGAAAGAGAAGGCCGCGGATTTGCGCAACGCGATCGTCGATCTGGCGTTTCACAAGGGCCTGCTAGTGCTGGGCGCAGGCGAAAACACCATTCGCCTGTCGCCGCCGCTCTTGATCGATCAGGAACAGGCCGACTTTGCCGTGCGGACACTGGAAGATTGCCTCCGCGAGGCCGAGAAGAAGATCTAATGCCGAGGTCACTGGGTGATAGAGACCTCAGGAAGAGGCAAGAATCCCGTTGCTGCCGCACAAGAACTATGGTGGCTGCGGGATTTTTGTTTATACTGCGCGGAACGCTGGGAGAAGCGCTGCCGAAACCATGCCGATATTTTCAAATCTGATGTTTCAAGCGGTGCATTGGGCGGCGCGGCGCGGTCTGCGCGAAGAGGAGAATTCTTCCAGTGACGCCAAAAAGCTCGAGGCCCGCCGTACCGGCGTTCGCGGAGAAACCTATGCCTACTGGTATTTGCGGAGGCAGGGATACGTATTCGTTGGGCGAAATTACACTCCGCGCGGCATTAAGGGCGAAATCGATCTCGTCGGCTACGACGGCGCGACACTGGCTTTTGTGGAAGTCAGAACGCGCACGATTCGGGAAGACTTGTCGGCGTTGCCTGAACTGAGCGTTACAAGGGAAAAACAGCGTCTGGTAGTTCGCACGGCGCAGCGATTTCTGGCGGAACGTCACGTGGGCGAATGCCCCTGCCGGTTTGATGTTATGGCGATTGATAACTGCCCGGGCAGCCGCCGGTAGTGCGCCTGCACAAGGATGCGTTTAGCCCTCAAATGTAGCGGCTGGGCCGGAATATCTTCACGGAATTGCCAGACGCGGTACAATCCAAAGTCTCCTGGTTGCTACCTTGCGAGGGTGAACCAGAACATCATCGAGGAGGAGTGCATTGCCGGAGTTGCGTAAGGACCCGATCACGGGCCGATGGGTAATCATTTCGACGGAACGCGGTAAGCGGCCGAATGACTTTCTCCGTGAGAGTGTCGTCCCAAGAGAAGAGAAAAATTGCCCCTTCTGCGTCGGCAATGAAGCTCGAACTCCTCCGGAAATTCTCGTTTACGGTCGGAATGGCGGCGGACCCAACACGCCGGGCTGGAGTATCCGCGTCGTGCCCAACAAATTTCCTGCGCTGGGCATTGAGGGCGAATTGGACCGCGAGGGCGAAGGTCTCTTCGACAAGATGAATGGGATTGGCGCACATGAAGTGGTGATCGAATCGCCGAACCATCTTGCGACGCTTGCCACCTTGCCGGAACGTGCCGTGGAGGACGTGCTCTGGGGCTATCGCGACCGCATGCTGGACCTGAAGAATGACAAGCGCTTCCGTTACATTCTCATTTTCAAGAATCACGGGGAAGCAGCCGGGGCGACCATCGATCACCCGCACTCGCAATTAATCGCACTGCCCATCGTTCCGCGGCGCGTGCGCGAGGAAATCGACAACTGCTGGCACTATTACGATGAGAAAGAACGCTGCATTTTTTGCGACATCATCCGCCAGGAACGCGACACCGGCGAACGCGTCATCGGCGAGAACGAACATTTCATCACACTTGCGCCTTATGCGCCGCGCTTCCCGTTCGAGATGTGGCTGCTGCCCAAAGTGCACGGATCGTCGTATGAGAATAATCAGAGCTCGATGTATGCCAGCCTCGCGCGCATGCTGAAGGATACGCTGATGCGTCTCGACCAGGTGCTCGACCGCCCGGCACTCAACTTCATGATCCATACGTCTCCGATCGGTGAAGAGATCAACGACCACTACCACTGGCACATCGAAATCATTCCGAAGTTGACGAAGGTCGCGGGCTTTGAATGGGGCACGGGCTTTTACATCAATCCAACACCTCCGGAAGAATCGGCGCGATTCTTGCGCGAAGCAAAAATTCCCGTTGTTGCGGAAAAAAAGTAGGCGCTGTTGAAAGCAGCGTTGTTAGGGGATGTCCGAAGAGGTCTGTCAGATTTGCTATACTTAGAGATTCCGCGCGGTACCCAAGTGGCCCAAGGGAGAGGTCTGCAAGTCCCCTCCTTTCGCGCGGTGTCATGAGGTATCAATGGGTTGCAGAAACTGAATGAGGGGACAATAGGCAAAAATAGGGTGCGTTGGGCATAACTTTGGGCATAGATTTCGGGCATAATTGATAGAGGTTTGCGAGGGTTTTTCAAACCCTCCTTTGCAGAGGCGCGGTACCCAAGTGGCCTAAGGGAATGGTCTGCAAAACCATCATGCGAGGGTTCGAATCCCTCCCGCGCCTCCAAAATCCCGCTGCTACGCCTGGGCCTTCCTGCCCAGTGACCGCCCTTGTGACGATATCTTCCTCCGTCAGTCTGCCCAGTAAATGCTCCGAGACCGTGATAGTAAAGTCGTGGCATCGGCACGGGTGCTTCGCACGTCGTACTTGTTGGCATTCATGTAGCACTCGTGTGTTCGAGGCCCGGAGCGCATCAGCGGCATAGCGAATTACTCGCCATTTTCTTCGCGTTCAACTCGCTGTCGGAAATCTCTTTCCGCTTCGGCCAGGCTTGGATATTGTCCGCTCTCATAGTTTTTCTTAACAACGTTCAAAATCCTCTCAATGGCACGACGGAAAGCAGCGTCCTTGCCAATTTTGAGTTGGCTCGCTAAGCGGTCAAGAAATTCCGTGCTCACAGTAGGATTATACTTGCCCGTATACCCGTTCCGAAACTGGGATGAAGTAGGGCTGAACAGGCTTCATCATCGTCCGAAAGCATGAACAATTTACTGCCCGCCGGACTCAAAATCCGGTGGCCGCAAGGCCGTGATGGTTCGACGCCATTCTCGGGCACCAACGTCATCTCAGCCCACCGTTCAAATCTAGACCCACGCGCCTTGCTAACGCCCAGGGCGACAGATTTCCAGATAGTTACAACGGCTGTGATGAATGGTAGTGTGGACCCAACCACGGGCAAACTGTCTTAATTTTGCCCGGCGATTCTCAAATGAATGCATTCTTATTCATCATCACTGGCTTGATTGTGCTCGTGGGCTCCTCGGTCATAGCAATTGCCCCTATTTGGAAGGAACAAGAGAGGCAGTTCCGATTAATTGGTGTTGTCCTCCCTGTAGGCGGTGGAGTCATGGGCATCGTGATTGGACTAAAGTCTGCCGCCAAGTCAGACGCTCTGATGCGGAGCACCGCCCAAATCGTGCAGACATCTGCGAAAACTTTGCGGGGTGTGGACGAAACACTGAAAACATCTAAGGATGTTCTGAAAGAAACTGGGGATAATCTGGAAAGACTAAGGAGAGTCTAGAAATTGGCCAACGTCTTTCCAAAACACTCGCAGAAGAGAAGGCGTTGATCGAGAAAGATTTAGAGCATATAACCGGCAGCAACGGATATTGTTGGGTAGTACCGATTAGCCCTCTACTGGTTGGATTGGGTGGAGACCCGGCGCATCAGGGAAACAACCATTGGCAGCTTGCTTTGAAGAATTCGGACAAAGTCGTCTTGCCGACGTGCAACGTTCGGTTTATCCCCTTCCCGACCAACGAAGAACTTAAGCAGGGTCTGGTATCCTCTCCACCGTTTTTCTTCTATCCTTTCGAAAAGGTCCCACCAGAACCCACTTGGGAGGACAATCTATTGTCCCTTCGATTCGACAAGGGGCTTGGCGTGGTGGCATTGCTCGCTACCTACGTCCCGGCCAGACGCGCATGCAGCATCGACCCGCTGGCAACCCTGCGCCAGGAGTGAACACCCGATCGTTTCACATTTCGACCAACGGGAGGAAAAGGGGATGGCGAAATCTAAATTGATGTGGGCGTTTACGTTGATCATTCTCTTCGTTAGTGAAGCAACATGGTCACCCGGTCAAGCGCAGCAAAAAGCACAGACGCTTGCTCTTGACAAGCTCGAGCTCCACAACGTCAAGACGGAGGCAGTAACTTATCTTGGCCGTAATGCCATGCGGGTTACCGATGCGGGTCCAGAAGGTCTGGACGATGCTGGCCGACTCGCCGTCATTCCAGGAAGCTCCTTTCAGGATGGCACCCTTGAAGTGAGCCTCAGTGGCGACACGGCTCCCAACGCCCCGCCGAACTTGCGGGGCTTTGTCGGCATTGCATTTCGCATAACCGCAGACAGGTCTCATTTTGAGTGCTTCTACCTGCGCCCCAAGAACGGCCGAGCCGAAGACCAATTGCAACGAAACCATTCTGTGCAGTACATCTCCATACCCGGATTCGGGTGGCAAAAACTTCGCACGGAGAGCCCGGGAAAGTACGAATCCTATGTTGATTTGCTCGCAGGGCAGTGGACGCACGTGAAAATCCAGGTCGCTGGATCCAGTGCGCGGCTATTTGTAAACGGAGCGGAACAACCCACACTCATCGTGAACGACCTCAAGCAACCCATAGTGAACGGTGCCATCGCGCTTTGGGTGGGGCCGGGAACCATTGCTCATTTTTCGGACCTGAAGGTTACGCCCTGACTGTTCTGATCATCACGCCACTTCGTGGATTGTCGGCGAGCCGCGTGCGCCGTGAAAAGGCGGTGGTCCACAGCGGGGGTTAAACCCGCCCGGGAACTGGTTCGCTCCACCCGGTAGCAATCAGAGCAGCGGTGGAGGCAACGAGACTGCTGAAGCCTCTGGTGCAGAGAGTCGCTAGGCGACTTGGCGAGCGTGTAGGCCGTAACGTGAGTGAATGCTGAGCAGGCCCCGAAACCGACAATGCAGGAGCCGACCCGCCCCGGTTCGTGGGAAGGCCGAAGTTGGTGGAACGGGACGAGCGAACAAGTTCCATCCGACCTGCCGGGGTATTGGCGACGGCATGTACGCAATGGGGAGGACCATGTGCAACACGGGAAGTCCCAGCGGTGATCGCGTTATGGATCAACGGGCAACTCGCGAGAGACAGGCCAGGCCGTGTGGGATGGCGGAGAGGCTCGTAGTACCGATGAAGCCGGGTAACACCGGTGGAGGGAAGGGGCTTCAGTTGAAGGCGGACGCAAGAAGCGACGATAGAAAGGGAGATTGGCGATGAGCCTGATAACTCCCAAGCTGTTTTCAGAAGATGCAGACGGCGTCACATGCAATGGCTGTAGCGATTGCGGGAGTCTTCTCCGAGAGCCGGAAGCGGGAAATCCGCACATCCAGTTCGATGAGCGGGATGTGGAACGGAAGCATGGCGAGGCCAATGAGGCACCGGCAGACGAAAGGGCCGGCAACAGATAGGCCGCACCTAACCCACCGCGCCACATCTCGACTCTACAAGTAATGGCGCGAATCGGGTCTCCTGGAATTACTTCCGCATAGCCCGTTAACTTCCAAGATAAAAAGGCAGAACCCGTGTTTCTGGTTTTTGTCGGGCGCATCTCGACTGCCCGCTCCAAGCACCTTCATGAATGCACGTTTTCGTGGGCTCATTGACCGGCCTCTGGAGGCTTTCCTGCTTCGACTGCTCTAGGCGTTCTTTGCCCCGGACTTTGATTGCGCCATCATCTGCCGCATCGCCGCTGTGGATCCAGGCGCCCGCTTTTCCCGCCAGGTTTCCAGCCTCTTGCAGGTTTCTTCGATGTTGTGGAAAAGAAGCGGATTCTTGAAGGCAGCTCGCCACGTCGGAACGATCGATCGCATGCGGTCCCACACCACCCAGATCTCGCCGTTACTATCGAAAAATAATTCGTCGTTGATCAGCCCGCGGTTGACGATGCTCGCCACCATGTCCCAGTAGCTGATCACCATGCGGATGTACGTGTTTTCCTCGCTGCCCTGCGGATAACTTTTCATCATCTCTTCGGGAGATTGCGGATGAAAGTTCTCGACAAACCATGCGCGCGCCTGGCGCAGGCGCGGCTCCCTCCTCATATCGTACAAACGCAGCATCAGGTTTACTTCGTCGTAGGTAATCTGGGCCATTGCCGTTGCTCCTTGCTCTAGCTCGCCGCATCCGGCTGGGCTGCTTCCTGCGAGGAGTGGGAAACGCCCGCTAGTTCGATGCGATACACGCTCGATATAGGTATACCCTGCTTTTGAAATTCGATCTGAATGCGCCGCCGCAGCTCGCGTGCCACCTCATCCTGCCGCGTCGGTGCCGTCCGCACCTGCAATCGTACTGTCGTGGAACTCCGGTCAAAGCTCTGCACTCCAAGGATGCGCGGACCATCTACCAGCGCCTGCGACCAGGCTGGGTCGCCCCGCAAAGCGGCCGCGGCCGTTTCCAGCGCCTGCAATGTTTTCTCTATCGGACTCTCGGGTGCGAGGGACACGTCCACGAATGCTTGCGACCAATCGCGGCTGAGGTTGCTGACCGTGCGGATCTCCCCGTTTGCAAGGGTTACCAGCGCTCCTCGCGCGTCTCGAATCACCGTGCGCCGCAGCGTGAGGTGTTCCACCCGGCCGATGTACTCGCCGATTTGAATCGTGTCGCCGACAACGTATTGATCTTCGAGCACGATGTAGAATCCCATGATCACGTCTCGAACGAGAGTCTGCGCTCCGAATCCCAAGGCAAGGCTGGCCAATCCTGCCAGAGTAACCGCCGGCGTAATGTTGATATGGAATTCGCCTAGCGCCGTCAGAATTGCCACCGCCCAGACAATCTTGCTCCCCGCACCATATAGAACTCCCGCCAGCGTGCGCGTCTGCTGCTCGCGGAGTTGCGCCGAGCGTCCTGGCGCGGAGGCTTGCTTGATCACTAGATTCGTAACCGCGCGCAGCAGCCGGTTCAGCACTAGCGCGATGACCAAAATTCCAGCTAGATGAAGTGCGTTTGGAAGAGTCAAATCCAACCAGCGATTGAAGGAACTAGGCATGTTTTTGACGAGAGGGGGAGTATAACATTGGAAGAGGTTCAACGAAGTATTCTCCCGTGTGCGGCAGAAGGATTGAGCCTGACGAAGGGAGTCGCTTTCTCAATGAAATCTAGGCGAAAGTTTTTGACAACCACTCTTGCGATGGGCTTGCCCGCTGGCATTCTTGCCCTCATGCGCGGCGCGCAGGCTCGCGGCCAGCGCCCGCAAAACCCGCAGACGCCAAAGGAGGACGATCCGAATCCCCCGAGGATCGATCCCAAGCTTGTCCTTGAGGAAAATCAAAAAGAAATTAAGAAGAGTGTCGAGAAGCTATACGATCTGGCCAGCGAATTGAAGGCCGAAGTGGAAAAAACGGATTCCGTCCATGTTCTCTCGGTCGCCATGCTGCGCAAGACCGACGAGATCGAAAAACTGGCAAAGGAGATCAGGTCTCGCGCCAAGGGATAAGCCGCTTGTGTTTCGATAGGAACTTGTTGCACCGAAAGTGAATTGTGGAATAGTCTTATCGCGCCTCCTTTTTGCTTTTCAGGTTCTCCACGCGTATGGACATGGGTGTGGGGTAAAGTGCCCGCTGGAGATAACTGGCAGAAAGGGAACGGTTGCAACGCGTCTTGTGGAGCCTGCCGTGGCCAGCGAGTGGTCAACAGGCGGACGCATAATCAAACGGGATCCAGCTGAGAAACTGAGGAGGAAGAGATGCGCAATTGGTGTGCGGGATTCGTGATGAGCGCGCTTGTCGCTTTGCCACTCTGCGCGCAGCAGAAGAGCAGCGGAACGGGCGATGAGACCACGAGCGCCTCGGCGAACGCGGAGAAGAGCGCAGCTTCCGGCAAGGCCTCGGACAGTGGCCGGCCCGCGGCGGCAAAGGGCGTGTTCGCGTTGCCGGCGATTCCCAAGCCGGCTCCTTTCCCGGCAGCCGCTGCCGCTGCGGACACTCGCGCGCCGGGCAGGCTCCTTCCTCGTTACGAGATCGCGGCGATGTATGACTATGTCAATTTCGCGCCCGGTAGCCCTTTCGCGAACTTCGACGGCCACGGCGGGTCCGGTTCACTGACCTACAATGCGTCGAGATGGATCGGTCTGACCGGCGAGGTGGGGACTTATGATTTGGCCCGCGGCTCAATGATCAGCTATCTATTCGGTCCTCGTCTGAACCTGCGAAAATTCGATTATTTTGTTCCCTTTGGCGAATTCTTGGCCGGTAGCGTGCGCGGCAACGGGCAGATCACGGGTGCTGCCGAGCAGAATGCATTTGCCCTGGCAGCAGGCGGCGGCGTCGATATGGTGTTGGCGAAGAACGTTGCTTGGCGCGTGGCACAATTGGATTATTTCATGACCACACTTTCGGGCCCCGCAGTAGGCGCTACGGCGCGGCAGAACAGCTTCCGTGCCGCCACGGGCTTAGTCCTGCGGTTCGGGATTCCCAATCCTCCGCCTCCTCCCAACCATTCGCCGGTGGCGGCATGTTCGGTGAGCCCGGCGTCCGTCTTCGCTGGTTCAGGCGACAGCGTGGCCGTGCACGTGAACGCCAGCGATCCCGATAATGATCCGTTGACCTACACGTACACAGCCACCGGCGGCGCGGTCGAGGGCACGGGCCCGGAGGCGCGCTGGAATTCCAGCGGCGTAGCTGCTGGCTCCTACACCGTGAACGTCAAAGTGGATGACGGCAAAGGCGGCTCGGCTTCGTGCGCCGCGGACATCAAAGTCGAAGAAAAGCCCAATCATCCACCAACCGCGTCACTTTCCGTGGAGCGCAGCCCGATTCTTCCCGGTGAACGCACCGGCATCACTTGTAGTGGCAGCGACCCCGACAACGATCCGTTGACCTACAGCTACACCGCGACGGGCGGGCAAATCGTGGGAAGCGGCTCGAACGTGCAGTTTGATTCCACTGGCCTTAAGCCCGGCAGCTACCGTGTGAAATGCTCGGTGAACGACGGCCGCGGCGGCGCCGCCGACGCTTCCGGCAGCGTGGAAGTGAAGCAGCCTCCGGAGCCCCCGCTGGTCAAGCAACTGGAAGCCAAGCTGGCTCTTCACAGCATTTACTTTCCGACGGCCCTGCCCTCCGTTGCCAAACCCATGAGCGGTTTGCTGGCCAGCCAGCAAGTGACGCTGGATGCTCTAGCGAGCGACTACAAGCAGTATCTGGCCTATAAACCGGACGCCAAGTTGATTCTCGAAGGCCATGCCGACGTTCGCGGCGCCAGGGACTACAACGTGAAGCTCTCGGAACGGCGCGTCGAGCGCACCAAGAGCTACCTTGTTGAAAAGGGCGTGCCCGCGGACCATCTCGAGACCCGTGCGTTTGGTTTTGACAAGAACATGACCTCCGAAGAAGTGCAGAAACTGATCCAGGCGGAAACCGATCTGACTCCGGCGGAAAAGCAAAAGATTCTGAAA
>WNEP01000130.1_pt1 | contig 33998 bp, 31 predicted proteins | sample 5399961 | NCBI WGS metagenome assembly WNEP01 (sample SAMN13153329, study PRJNA577476) | soil metagenome | isolation source: 20 cm grassland meadow soil pre-rain plot 5 | place: USA:California | collected 2015-09-08 | reverse complement strand
TGGGCCGTTCGACAAGCGGCCGAACGCCCCGGTTCACGCGCCGGCGCAGCCGGTCGCGTGGAACCGGTTGTTATGTGTCTGTTCATGGCTGTGCTTAATGGCCTTTACAAAATACGCCTTCCATCTTCTTGGCCTGCTTTTTTCTGGTGACTCAAACAGTGCGTAGTCCCTTTTCACGTGGCCGTTTGGAAAATATTTTAAGGGCTTGGCTTTTCCACTGCTTATTAAACTAGCGACTTCTTTCTCAGGCAGCTTAAAAGCCAGACCTACAGGAGACCACGACGCACAAATGACTTTATTCACGTAAAGAGCTGCCCCGGTGAAGAGATGTTTTATCTCTATCCGACAATCGACTTCTTTCTCAATATCCAGTCGCAAGATTAGCGCGGACAATTTTTGCAAATATTCCTTCGCCATTTATCTATGACGCCCAACTAGAATTCGACTGCGGGATAGGCAGATCTGCATAACACCGCAAACGCTGCGAGTTCCTGCGGCCTATTGCGGAGCCGTCTCCGGCCGTGCGTGTCACCCCTGCCCTTCGTTTTCGGCGTGTTGGGCATGAAGCGCGGGTTGACGCCATCGAGATACGCTGCGAGATCCTGCGGCATATCTTGGCGGCCTTGGGTTGAAACACAGCGGGCCGTGTCAGCGCGAGAATCCGTCCGGCCATCGGCAGGCACTATAGCCTGCCGATGGGCGAACCGGCAAGGCGCGGCCGGCGCTACGGCCGGCGGGTCCAGCGGAGGTCGGGCTCGCGAGCGGCCTTGGTCTGGTCGAGTCGGCGCACGGGCGTCGTCACGGGGGCGTCGTGGATCACGGCGGCATTCGACTCCGCCTCGCGCGCGATCTGGATCATCGCGTCGCAGAACGCGTCGAGCGTCTCCTTCGACTCGGTCTCGGTCGGCTCGATCATCAGCGCCTCCTCGACGATCAGCGGGAAGTAGGTCGAGGGGGCGTAGAAACCGAGGTCGAGCAGCCGCTTGGCGATGTCCGTGGCCGTCACGCCGAGCTTCTTCTGACGACGCGCCGAGAGCACGCACTCGTGCATGCACGGGCCCGGGACGGCGACGTCGTAATCCTTCTCGAGCCGCTTCATGATGTAGTTGGCATTCAGGATGGCGTTGTCGGAAACGGACCGGAGGCCGTCGGGTCCCATCGTGCGAAGGTAGGTGTAGGCGCGCACGAGCATGCCGAAGTTACCCCAGAAGGCCTGGAGCTTGCCGATGGACTTCGGCCGCTTCCAGTCGAGCGCATAGCCGTCTCCGTCCTTGGTGACCACGGGCACCGGGAGGAAGGGCTCGAGGTGAGCCTTGACGCCGACCGGGCCCGCGCCCGGGCCGCCGCCGCCGTGCGGCGTCGTGAAGGTCTTGTGCAGGTTGAAATGGCACACATCGAAGCCGAGGTCGCCCGGGCGCGTGATGCCGAGGATCGCGTTGAGGTTGGCGCCGTCCATGTAGACCTGCACGCCCTTGGCGTGGCACAGCTCGCTGATCTCGACGATGCGCGGCTCGAACATGCCGAGCGTGTTCGGCACCGTGATCATGAACGCAGCGACGTCGGTGTCGAGGGTGCGCGCGAGCGCGTCCACGTCCACCTCGCCGTTCGGCAGCGACTTGACCTCCACGACCTCGTAACCGGCGATCGCGGTGGACGCGGGATTCGTCCCGTGGGCGGAGTCGGGCACGAGCACCTTCGTCCGCTTCTCCCCGTGCGAGAGGTGATAGGCGCGGATCATCAGCACGCCCGCAAACTCGCCCTGGGCGCCGGCGGCGGGCTGGAGCGACACCGCGTCCATGCCGGCGATCTCGGCGAGGTCCTGCGCCAGCTCGTGCATGAGCTGGAGCGCGCCCTGCGAGAGCGTCTCGGCCGCCAGCGGGTGGAGCTTCGCGAAGCCCGGCAGGCGCGCCATGTCCTCGTTGAGCTTCGGGTTGTATTTCATGGTGCACGAGCCGAGCGGGTAGAAGTGCGTGTCGACGCCGTAGTTCATGCGCGAGAGACGCGAGTAGTGGCGGACGATGTCGAACTCGGAGACCTCCGGCAGCGCCGGCGCCTCCTTGCGGAGGTGGCTGGCGGGAAGGAGCTTCGTCACGTCGGCCTGCGGCACGTCGGCCTCGGCGAGCGAGAAGGCCTCGCGCCCCGGCGAGGACAGCTCGAAGATCAGCTTGTCGTAGGCAGAGGCGGCCATCAGGCCACCGCCTTTTCGAGGGCCGCGGCGAACCCGTCGATCTCGGCCTTCGTGCGCTTCTCGGTCACGGCGATCAGCAGGCAGTCGGCGAGGCCGCGGTCGAAGGTCTTGAGCGGGACGCCCGCGAGGAAGCCCTGCTTCGCGAGCTTCGTGACGACGCGCTCCGGCGGCTTCGGGAGCTTCAGCGTGAACTCTTTGAAGAAGGGCGCGCCGAAGCGGAGCGACACGCCGGAGACCTTCGCCAGGCGCTCGGCCGCGTAGTGGGCCTTCGCCGCCGAGAGCTCGCCGACCTTGACGAGGCCGTGCCGCCCGAGCGTCGCGAGGTAGATCGTCGCCATGAGCGCGCAGAGGGCGACGTTGGTGCAGATGTTGGAGGTCGCCTTCGCGCGGCGGATGTGCTGCTCGCGCGTCTGCAGCGTCAGCACGAAGCCGCGCGCGCCGTCCTTGTCCACCGTGGCGCCGACGAGGCGGCCCGGCATCCGGCGCACGAGCTCCTTCTTCGCGGCGAAGACGCCGAGGTTTGGGCCGCCGAAGCTCATCGGCACGCCGAGCCCCTGCCCTTCCCCGACGACGATGTCTGCCCCGAGCTTTCCGGGCCCCTCGAGCACGCCGAGGTTCACCGGGTCGGCGACGACGACGAGCAGTGCGCCGGCCGCGTGAGCGATCTCGGCTGCCGCGGAGACGTCCTCGAGACAGCCGTAGAAGTTCGGCGTCTGGACGACGAGCGCCGCGGTCTTGGCGCCGACGAGCTTCTTCGCCGCTTCAAGGTCGGTGACGCCGTCGGGCGCACCGGCGTCGCGGAGCTTGATCCCCGGCCCCTCGCAATAGGTCGCGACGACGCGCCGGTGGAGCGGGTTCACCCCGCGCGACAGCACGACCTCGCGCCGATCGGTGACGGCGTGCGCCATCAGCGCCGCCTCGGCCAGTGACGACGCGCCGTCGTAGATGGACGCGTTCGCCACGTCCATGCCCGTCAGCTCGGCGATCATCGTCTGATACTCGTAGATCGTCCGCAGCGTCCCCTGGCTCGCCTCGGGCTGGTAGGGCGTGTACGCGGTGAAGAACTCGCCGCGGGAGATCAGGTGATTGATCGGGCTCGGGACGTAGTGGTCGTAGGAGCCCGCTCCCATGAAGCAGACGTGGCTGTCCGCGTCGGCATTCCGCGCCGCGAGCGCCTTCATGTGGCGGATCAGGTCGGTCTCGGCGAGCGACGGCCTGAGGCCGAGCGGGCGAGAGAGGCGCGCCTTGGCGGGGATCTTGACGAGCAGCTCCTCGAGCGAGCCGGCACCGATCACGCCGAGCATCCGCTTCTGCTCGGCCGCCGTGTTGGCGATGTACCGCGACGCCATCAATGGCCTCCCTGCTTCAGGAGCTCCTCGTACTGCTGAGCGGTCAGGAGCTGGTCCCAGTCCGCCTTGCTCGACGGCTTGACGACGATCATCCAGCCCTTTCCGTAGGGGTCCTGGTTGACGGTTTCGGGCTTGTTGGGCAGCTCGCCGTTGACCTCGACGACCTCGCCCGACACGGGCGCGAACAGGTCGGACACCGCCTTGACCGACTCGACGACGCCGAACGGCTTCTTCGCCGTGACCTTGGTCCCGACTTTCGGCAGCTCGACGAAGACGACGTCGCCGAGCTGCTCTTGCGCGTACGCGGTGATGCCGACGCGCACCCGGTCGCCTTCCGCTTTCGCCCACTCGTGCTCGCGCGTGTACTTGAGATCTTTGGGGATGTTGGACATGGCTATGCCTTCTTCACTCGTGAAGGATGGAACGGCGTCTTGACGACGCGCGCGGCCTTCGCCGCTCCGCGGACCTCGACCGCGAGCTCCGTGCCCACGCCGGCGAGCGGCGCCTCGACGTACGCCATGGCGATGTACTTGTCAACGGACGGGCCGTAGGAGCCCGACGTGACGACGCCGACCCGGCGCCCGTCCTTCAGCACCGGGTAGCCGTGGCGCGCGACCGCCTTGTCCACCATCTCGATGCCGACCAGCTTGCGGCGCACGCCCTCGGCGCGGATCTTTTCGAGCGCCTCCCCGCCGATGAAGGCACCCTTGGCCGGCTTCACGACCCAGCCCAGTCCCGCCTCGAGCGCGTTCGTCGTGTCGTCGATGTCGTTGCCGTAGAGCGCGTACTTCATCTCGAGCCGGAGCGTGTCGCGCGCGCCCAGCCCGATCCGCTGCACGCCGTCGCCGTGGCCCGCCCCGAGGAGCGCCGCCCAGAGCCGCGCGGTGTCTGCCGCCTTCGCGTAGAGCTCGAACCCGTCCTCGCCCGTGTAGCCCGTGCGGGAGACGAGCGCCGGCACTCCGCCCACTCTGCCCCGCGCGAAGCGGTAGTAGCCGATCTTCGTCACGTCCTGATCGGCGAGGCGGCCGACGAGCGCCTCGGCCCGGGGCCCCTGCACCGCGATGAGCCCGGTGTCCGCCGAGACGTTCGTCCAGCGCGCGTCCTTGCCGTGCTCCGTGTACTGAGTCACGTGGGCCCAGTCCTTGTCGATGTTCGCGGCGTTGACCGTCAGCATGAACCGGTCGTCCGCGAGGCGGTACACGGTGAGGTCGTCCACGATCGTGCCGTTCGGGTAGCAGAGGACGGAGTACTGGACCTGGCCGACCGCGAGCGCGGCGACGTCGTTGGTGGTGAGGGACTGGAGCACGACGCGGGCGTGCGGCCCCGCGACCTCGAATTCCCCCATGTGGCTCACGTCGAAGAGGCCGACGGCGCCGCGGACCGCGCGGTGCTCCTCGACGATCCCCGCATACTGGACCGGCATTTCCCAGCCGCCAAAGGGGACCATGCGCGCGCCGGCCTTGACGTGCGCCTCGTAGAGCGGAGTGCGCTTGAGCGGGGTATCCACGAACGATTCAGTAGACCATCGTCGCAGGGCCAGGGTCAAGGCCGCGCGCCGAGCGCGGGGGCGGCGACACCGGCGCACCACTCCTCGATCGCTGTCCGCATCGCCTCGGGCTGCTCCGTCGGGATCCAGTGCTCGGAGGACAGTTGCATGATCCGGCAGCTCGGGAGCGCGCGCAGCACGCGCTCGGTGCGCGAGGGGTCGCTGAGCGCGCCGCCCGTGGAGAGGAGCGCCAGCACGGGGACGCGGATCGCCCCGAGGTCAGTCAGCCCGCGGCTCACGGCCATGAGCGACTGGAGATAGGCCCCGGTGGGGGTCGTGCGCAGGTCGAGCCAGGGCGACGCGTATCGCCGCACGAGTGTCTCGGACGCCCCCTCGGACATGGCGGCGCGCGTCTGGCGATCGAGCTCGACCAGATCGAGCCGCGCCACACGCCGGCGATGAACGCCGAGCGCGTTGAGGGCGCGGACAAGCCACGCCGCCGACAGCAGGAGCGGCCAGAGCCGGGCGGCCGTTCTCAGGCTCCCACGCAGGGCTTCGCGCGGCATCGGCTCGACGAGAACGAGCCCCGCAACCTCGTCGGGACGCCGCCTGGCGAACTCGACGGCGACGTTCGCGCCGAGACAGTGGCCGACGACGACGGCCCGCGGCGCTCGCTCCGCCTCGAGGAGCGCCGCGAGGTCGGCGCACCACTCGTCCATCCCGACCCGCCTGCGATCGAGCGACGCACCGTGGCCGCGGAGGTCCGGGCGCAGGATGTCCCAGCCCGCCTTGAGCGACGTGTGGGCGACGAGCTCCGACCAGCGGGTCAGGTTGCTGGCGAGGCCGTGGAGCAGGACGAGCATCCGGCGCGGGGCTCCCGGCCGCCAGAGCCGGTAGCCGATGACCGCACCGTCCCGGGTCGTCAGGCTCCGCGCGATGTCCAGGGCGCCAACCGGTCTTCGGCCAGGCTCACCGGCCGCGCCGCACGGTCAGGCCTTCGGGAGCCACTCGCGCAGCGGCCGAACGCGGCACCCGGCCTTGTCGAGCGCTTCCCGGACCATCCGCACGATCTTCTGGGCGCCCGGCGTGTCGCCGTGGCAGCAGATCGTCTGCACCGAGATGTCGATCTCGACGCCGTCGAGGGCGCGGACCTTACCTGCCATCGCCATCTTCACCGCCTGCGCGGCCGCGCGCTCGGGGTCGGTGATCAGGGAGCCCGCGAGCTTGCGCGAGACCAGCGTGCCATCCACGTTGTACGCGCGGTCCGCGAAGCCCTCCGAGGCGACACGCACGCCCATCTTGCGGCAGGCCGCGTCGTACTTGCCCGAGGCGAGCGTCATCAGAATCAGCTCTTTGCCGCCGGACTCGAGCACCGCCTCGCCCGCGGCGACGGCGAGCGCCTCCTCCTTCTCCATCATGTTATAGAGGATGCCGTGCGGTTTCAGGTGCTGGAGGTCGCCGCCGGCGGCCCTCACGAACTCGCGCAGCGCGCCCGTCTGGTAGCAGAGGTAGTCCTTCACCTCCTGCGGGGTGACGTCCATGACGCGGCGACCGAATCCCATGAGGTCCGGCAGGCTCGGATGCGAGCCGATCGCCACGGTGTGCTTGAGCGCGAGCGCGACGGTCCGGCGCATCACGTGGGGGTCGCCCCCGTGGAAGCCGCACGCGACGTTCGCCGAGGTGATCCAGGGCATGATCTCTTCGTCGGCCCCGAGCGTCCAGCGGCCGTAGCTCTCGCCCATGTCGCAGTTGAGATCGATGTCCTTCGCCATCGCCACGACTCCTTAGCTCCGCGCCAGGACGCGCGCGAGCGCGTTGACGAACCGGTCGATGTCCTCCTCCGTCATCGCGAGGGAACACGCGCCGAGTCCCCGCTGAGTGAGAAGGATGCCTTCGTTGAGGAGCCCCATGAAGAGGCGCAGCGGGGCCTCGGGGTCCTTGGGGCGGCTCGAGCGATAGTCGCTGAGCGGCTCGGGCGTCCAGTGTAGACAGAAGAGCGAGCCGACGCCCGAGACCTGCCCCTTCCGCCGCGTCGCGGCCAGAAGTCGCGTCACGCCGCCGCGGAGCCGCTCCCCGAGCGCGTCGAGGCGCGCGTACGCCTCGGGCGTCAACGCGTTGAGGGTGGCGACGCCCGCGGCCATCGTCGCCGGGTTCGCGTTGAAGGTCCCGCCGTGGCTGATGCGCGCCGCGCCCTTGCGCGGGTCGTAGGAGCTCATGATGTCGGCCCGGCCACCGAAGGCGCCGACGGGCAGGCCGCCGCCGATGATCTTGCCGAACGTCGTGAGGTCGGGCCGGACGCCGAACCGCTCCTGCGCCCCGCCCCACGCAATCCGGAACGAGATGACCTCGTCGAAGATCAGAACGATCCCGTGGCGCTCCGTGAGCGCGCGCAGGCGGGGGAGGAACCCGTCGGCGGGCGGGATCACACCGCCGATCCCGAGGAGCGGGTCCACGAGGACGGCGGCGAGGTTCGGGGCCTCCGCCTCGATGATCTGCTCGCACGCCTCGGGGTCGTTCCACGGGAGGACCACGGTGTGCTTGAGGACGGCGGGCGGCACGCCGGCCGACGCGGGCACCGGCTTCGGGCGCTTACGGCTCCCGGCCGCCTTCGGGTCGGGCGCGACGCTCACGAGCACCCAGTCGTGGGTGCCGTGATAGGCGCCCTCAAACTTCGCGATCCTCGGCCGGCCCGTGAACGCGCGCGCGAGCCGCACGGCGTTCATCGTCGCCTCGGTGCCCGAGTTCGTGAAGCGGATCCGCTCGACGGACGGCGCGCGCCGCGTGAGCAGCTCCGCGAGCCGCACCTCGTGCTCCGTCGGCCCGGGGAACGAGAGCCCGTGCACGACCGCCTCCTGGATCGCCTTGACGACCTCGGGCGGTGCGTGGCCGAGGATCAGGCTCGTGTAGTTGCCGTTGAAGTCGAGGCGATCGTTGCCGTCCGCGTCCCAGATGTGGGCCCCCTGGCCGCGCTGGATGTAGAACGGGTACGGGTCGAAGAAGGTCGTCGTGCGGCTGTTGCCGCCGGGCATGACCGCCAGCGCCTCTTCGTGCAGGGCGCGGGAGCGGACCGTCTTCGCGGTGTACTCGTGGAGCTCCTTCTCCATGCTCATGCGATCTCCTCTCTGAGCCCTGTCTCGAGGACTGCGTCGGCTTCGCGGAGCAGGCGGTGTGCCTCGTCCACGGTGACCGCGCGGAACCGGAGCGATTGCCCGGGCCTGACCTGCCCGACGCGCCCGATGTCGAACGAGCAGACGGTCGCGACCTTCGTGTAGCCGCCGGTGGACTGCCGATCGACCAGGAGGATGATCGGCTGGCCGTCGCCCGGAACCTGGATCGCGCCGAGCGCGATGCCGTCCGAGATGATGTCGTGGCCGCGCGAGTGCGTGATCCGCTCGCCGGAGAGGCGCGCGCCCATGCGGTCCGACTGGGGCAGCATCTCGTACGCGTTTCCGAGGAGGGCGCCAACGCCCGCCCGCGTAAAGCGGTCGGCCTGCGGCCCGAGCACGACGCGGATCGTGGGCTCGCTCCTGTAGGCGGGCACCGCGCGCCGGGCCACGCGCCACGGGCGCGGCAGCGGCGCCGCAAAGACGCGGAGTCGGTCCTCCTTTCGGAGTGCGCGTCCCTCGAGCCCACCGAGCCTGCCGCGGAGATAGGTCGAGCGCGAGCCCATCACGGGGGGGACATCGAGGCCGCCCGAGAACGCGATGTAGCTCCGCACCCCGACGCGCGCGGGCTCGAGCTTCACGACGTCGCCCGGACGGACCACGAGCGTCGTCCAGCCCGGCGCCTCGCGGCCGTCCACGGTCACGGGCATGTCGGCGCCGGTGACGGCGATCGCACCGGGCCCGTCCACCTCGAAGCCCGGCCCGATGAGCGTGCACTCGAGCGCCGCGGCGCCGTCGGGGTTGCCGACGAGCCGGTTGGCGAGGACGAAGGCAAGCCGGTCCACCGGACCCGACGGCGGGATGCCGTAGCGGAGCTGGCCGAAGCGGCCGAGATCTTGAATGGTCGTCTGAGGTCCAGGATCGAGGAGCCTGATCACGTGATCACCGGCCGGTAGGTGCGCGCGTCCACCCGAGCGGCGATGCGGTCATACTCGCGGCGGTCGATCGCGCGGAAGCTCACGCGGTCCCCTGGACGCAAGAGGATCGGCTCAGGTGCGTCCGGATCATAGAGCCGGAGCGGCGTGCGCCCGAGCACCCAGAAGCCGCCGGGGCTCTCGACCGAGTAGACGCAGCACTGGATCCCGCCAATGCCGACGCTTCCCGCCGGGACCCTCACGCGCGGCGTGTCGAGACGCGCGATCTGCAGCCGGTCCGGCATCCCGGTCATGTACGGGAGGCCCGGCGTGAACCCGATGAAGTAGACGAGGTACTCGGCCGTGCTGTGGAGCCGCACCAGCTCGGCCGTCGAGAGGCCGAGGCGCTCGGCCGCCGGGGCGAGGTCGAACCCCAGCTCCGGATCGTCGTAGCAGCAGGGCAGCTCGACCAGGCGCGAGGGCGGCAGGACCGCCGTCGTGGCCTGGGGCAGAAGCTCGGTGATCGCGGCGCACAGCGCGTCGTAGCCGACGGCGCGCGGGTCGTAGTAGACGAGCAGCGCGCGAAAGGTCGGCACCGTCTCGACGACGCCCGTGAGAGCCTTCTGCTGGATCAGGAACTCGAGGGCGCGGACGCGCGTGTTCACCTCGACGCTGATCTCCTCGTCGAACTCGACCAGGACGGCGAGATCGCCCGCGGGGAGAAACCTCACACTTACAACGCCGCGAGGGCGGAGTTCGGCAGATCGGTGATGAACATGTGCCCCGGGCTGTGCGTGATCATGAACGGCGGCTTCGAGGCGAGCGCGACCGCCTGGGGCGTGACGCCGCACGCCCAGAAGACGGGCACGTCGCCGGGCCCGAACGCCTGCGGGTCGCCCCAGTCGGGCGTCGCGAGGTCGCGGATCCCGATCGCCGTGGGGTCGCCGATGTGAATCGGCGCGCCGTGGGCGCCGGGGAAGCGCGCGCTCGCGGTCACGGCCTTCGAGAGATGGGCGGCTTGGATGGGGCGCATCGAGACGACCATGGGCCCGTGGAAGACACCCGCCGGCCGGCACGGGATGGACGTCCGCCACATCGCGACGTTCTTGCCGTGCTCCACGTGCCAGAGGCGGATGCCGGCCTCGAGCAGCGCCCACTCGAACGTGAACGAGCAGCCGAGCAGGAACGCGACGAGGTCGTCGCGCCAGTACGGCGTGGCGTCCGTCACCTCGTCGGCCAGCTCGCCGTGCGTGTAGATCCGGTAGCGCGGGAGGTCGGTTCGGAGATCGGCGCCCGGGGCGACGCCGACGGGCTCGGCCGAGCCCACGTCGGTAACCTCGAGGAGCGGGCACGGCCGCGGGTTGCGCTGGCAGAAGAGGAGGAAGTCGTAGGCCACGTCCTTCGGCAGCACCGCGAGGTTCGCCTGGACGTGGTTCTGACCCAGCCCCGCCGTGATGCCCGTCAGCTTGCCGTTCCGGATGTCCCGCCGGATCTCCCTCGGCTGGCGCGTGTCGATCGGCATAGCGCCATTCTACCTCCGCCCGAGGCGCGGCGCGTCTCCCGTTCCAGAGAGAGCGACGACGCCATCGACTTCACTCAAAGCGGCGACGAGGAGCGAGCAGGACGAGGCGCCCGACCCGAGGGCGACTGAGGCGTACGCGGCTGTACGACGCAGGGAGCCCGAGGGAGGGCAACGACGGCATGCGACGCTCATCGGCGCCGCTCTCTACCTCCGCCCGAGGCGCGGCCACACCTCGGGGTTCACGAGCACCTCGGGCTTCTCGCCACGCAGCACGCGCAGCATCTCGCCCGCGACCTGCACGGCCATCTGTCTATTCGCCTCGTGCGTGACGCCGGCGACGTGCGAGGAGCAGACGACCTGCTCGAGATTCAGAAGCGGGTTGTCCACTGGCGTGGGCTCCTCCTCCCAGACGTCGAGGCCCGCGGCGGCGAGGTGGCCGCGCGTGAGCGCCTCGAAGAGCGCGCGCTCGTCCTGCACGGGGCCGCGCGAGGTGTTGACGAAGATCGCCCCCGGCTTCATGAGCGCGAGCGTCTTCGCGTTGATCATCTGCTTCGTCTCGGGCGTGAGCGGCGTGTGGCACGTGAGGATGTCGACCTGTGGCAGGAGCTCCTCGAAACTCTTGACGGGCTCCGCGCCCCGGCGACGCACTTCGTCGCCGGGAACGTACTTGTCGTAGCCGAGGACGCGCATCCCGATCGCGCCGGCGAACTTCGCCACGCGGCGCCCGATGTTGCCGACGCCCACGATGCCGAGCGTCTTGCCGGCGAGCTCGCTGTTGCCCACGATGCGCTTGGCTCCCCAGTCACCCCGGCGGGTCGTCTTGTCGATCAGCAGGGTGCGCTTCACGCAGGCGAGCATGAGCATCAGCGCGTGCTCGGCCACGGCCTGGGAGTTCGAGCCGGGGGCGTGGACGACCGCGACTCCGAGCCGGGTCGCGGCGGGGACGTCCACCGTGTCCAGACCGACTCCGTGTCGGCCGACGACCTTGAGCTTCGGGCAACGCGCCATCAGGCTCTCGGTGCAGCTCGGCCGGAGGCGGAACAGGATCCCCGCCGCCTCGGCGGCGACCCTCACGAGCCCGGCCTCGGTCTCATCGTCGCAGACGACGACGCGCGCCTCCCTCTCGAGGAGCGACTTGCCGTCGGGATTGATCGGGCCAGCGAGCACGACCAGGGGGCGCGACTGGGTGGCCATCGAACGGGTCTCCTTTCTCTGGAGGTCTGGACTATTTGCGGGCGACGAGAACCAGGCGCGGGGCGTCCAGCGAGAAGGGCGTGCCCTCGAGCCCGCCGTAGAGCTCCACCCGGCCCCAGCGCTCCGGCCGCAGCATCGCCGAGAGCTCGTGGGCGGAGTAGAGGCGGATCTCGCTCTCCCCGATCAGCTCCCCCGCGCCCTCCTTCGACTTCGCCGCTGCGCGCTTGAGGCGCCACCACCGCGCGCGCCAGCGGCTCGTCGCGGGATCGAACTCGTTCTCGATGCGGAGCGTCCAGCCGCCGACCCGCTTGCGCTCCTCGGGCGGCAGCGACCTCACTAGCTGATCTCGATTCCGGGTATCGAGGACGAAGACGCCGCCTGGCCGGAGCGCGCGCCAGAATCGATCGGTCACCAGGCGGTCCTCGTCGTCGGAGAAATAGCCGATCGAGCTGAAGAGGTTGACCGCGAGGTCGAACTCGCCCGGGAACTCCATGTCACGGATGTCCTGGCAGACGAGCCTGAGCGAGACGCCGGCCTCGGCGGCGGCCTTCCGCGCGCGGTCGAGCTCGGTCTCGCTGAAGTCGACGCCGGTCACCTGGTAGCCGCGTCGCGCGAGCTCGATCGAGTGACGGCCGAATCCGCAAGGCGCGTCGAGGACGCGTGCGCCCGCGTCGAGCGCCGCGACGCTGACGATCCACTCGACGTCGCTCGCCGCGTCCGTCGGCGACTCGAACGCTTGCGAGATCTGGGGCCACGCCTCGCGAAAGAACCGCTCGCTGTGGAACACGGCGGCCATTGTAGCGGGCTCCGTGCGGCCGGTCCACTCGGTGGGTGGCCCGAGACGAGGCGCGACCCGGCCCCCCTCCGCATGTGATATTTTCCGGCTCATGGCCACCCTGGTGACCGGTGCGTTCGGCTGCATCGGTTCGTGGGTCGTGCGCGATCTCCTCGTCGCCGGCGAGCGCCCCGTGGCGTTCGATCTCGGCGACGACCCCTGGCGGATGCGAATGATCGCGGGCGCCGACGTCGCGAGCCGCGTCACGATCGTGCGCGGCGACGTCGCCGACCGCGACGCCCTGGTCCGCGTCGTGCGCGATCACGGGATCCGCCGTATCGTCCACCTCGCCGCGTGGCAGATCCCCCTCTGCCGCCAGGACCCGTCGAGGGGCGCCCTCATCAACGTCGTCGGCACCGCGAACGTCTTCGAGGCCGCGCGCGCCAACGAGGGCCGGGTCGAGCGTGTCGTCTACGCCTCCTCCGCGGCCGTCTTCGGCGCGCCCGACCTCTATCCTCCCGGCCCGATCAAGGACGACGCGCCGAGGTACCCCGCGACGCACTACGGCGTCTACAAAGTCGCCAACGAGGAGACAGCGCGCGTCTACTGGGACGAGCACGGCATCCCCTCGATGGGCTTCCGCCCGCTCTCGGTCTACGGGCCCGGGCGCGACGTCGGCCTCACCGCCGATCCGACCCTCGCGATGAAGTCCGCCGTGCTCGGACGCCCCTTCACGATCCGCTGGGGCGGGCGGACCGACCTGATCTACACCGAGGACGTCGCGCGCGCGCTCCTCGCCGCGGCGGCGTCCCGCCTCGACGGGGCGCGCGTCTACAACCTCCACGGCGCTTCGACGGCGATCGCCGGGCTGGTGAGGATGCTCGAGGGGGCGTGGCCCAACGCGACGGGGCTGATCACGCACGTGGAGCAGCCGATCCCCTTTCCCGCGGCGCTCGACGACGCTCGCTACCAGAAGGACCTGGGCCCGGCGCCCCCGACCTCGCTCGCGGACGGTATCAAGAAGACGCTCGACGGGTTCGCGCGGCTCCGGGCCGAGGGGCGGCTCGACGCGCGAGAGCTTGCGTGAGCAGTTACCCGATGCGGCCCGCCACGGCGGCCGACGCGGACGCGATCTGCCGCATCTACAATCAGGGCATCGAGGACCGTGTCGCCACGCTCGAGACCGAGCTGCGCACGCCGGCGGAGCGCCGCCAGTGGCTCGCCAACCGCAGCCCGCGCCACCCGGTGATCGTCGCGGAGACGAACGGTGAGATCGTCGGTTGGGGGAGCCTCAATGTCTTCAATCCCCGCGAGGCCTACCGGTTCGTCGCCGACTTCTCGGTCTATATCGAGCGGACCTGGCGCGGCCGTGGCGTCGGGCGCGTGCTGCTCGAGAAGCTGATCGAGCTCGCCCGCGCGCACGGCTTTCACAAGATGGTGCTCTCCGCCTTCCCGTTCAACGCGCACGGGATGGCCCTCTACGAGAAGCTGGGCTTCCGCACCGTCGGCGTCTACCGGGAGCAGGGGTTGCTCGACGGCAAGTGGGTGGACACCGTCGTGATGGAGAAGCTGCTCTAGCTCGTCAGCAATGACGGCAGGGCGGGAAGTCCCGCGAATACACGGGTTGCTTGAGAAACTCCTCCGGGTCGTACTTCCAGAACTGGCTGACCGCCGTGTACGTATGGATGACCGTGTTCTGCAGCCGGCCGCCCACGCGCTCCACCCTGCGGATGTAGACGTTCTGCGTGGGGTTGCCGTACGGGTCCATCTTCACGGGGCCGCGCGGCGCGTCGGTGATCTCGACCTGTCGGAGGGCGGCCATGAGGGCCGCCCGATCCTCGACCTTGCCGCCGATGGCGCGCACGGCCTCGCTGATGATCCGCGCGCCGGTGTAGCAGTTCTCCGAGTAGAAGGACGGCGTGCGGTTGTACGCCTTCTCGAAGGCCGCGCGGAAGCGCCGGTTGGCGGGCGTGTCGAGGGAGGCGGAGTAGTGGTGGGCGCTCACCACGCCGAGCGATTCGTCGCCGAGCTGAGGGAGGACGTGCTCGTCGCTGTACGTTCCCCCGGCGATGAGGGGCAGCCGGTCACGGAGGCCACGCTCCGCGTACTGCTTCGCGAACAGGAGCGTCCACCGCCCGAGCGCGTTCACGAACACCGCGTCGGCGTCCTTCCTGACCTGCGCGAGGTACGGCGCGTAGTCCTGCACGTTGAGCGGCACCCAGATCTTCTGGATGATCTGGCCACCGCTGTCCTCGAACGACTTGTGGAACCCGCCGACCGTCTCCCAGCCGAACGCGTAGTCGAGGCCGAGCGTCGCGACCTTCTTGTACCCGAGGGCCGTGGCCGCGTACTCGCCGAACGGGTGCATGTTGCCGCCGGCCGAGAAGCCGGTCCGGATCAGCCACTTCGGCCGCCGGCGCTGGGTGAGGTCGTCGGCGGAGTTGATCGGGTACAGCGTCGGGATTCCCTGCGCCTCGATGTAGGGCACGAGCGCGTAGGCGACGTTCGAGAGGATGACGCCGGCGACCAGGTGGACGTGGTCGTTCTCGACGAGCTTGCGGAGCTTGGTGAGGGCGGTGGCGGGAAGGCCCTCGTTGTCCTCCAGAATCACCTCGAGCTTGCGCCCCGCGATCTGCCAGCCGCTCTCCTGCCAGTACAGCTCGCAGCCGCTGTACATGTCCTTGCCGGCCGCGGCAATGGCGCCGGACATGGGGGAGAGGAATCCGATCTTGATCGGTCCCTGCGCCGCCGCCTGGCCGGCGACGAGGGCGGACGCCACCGCCGCCACCACGAACCCGGTTCCCACCGTGCGCATGGCGGAACTCCCTAGTACCGATTGGCGATCGGCAGCTCCTCGGCAGGGAAGAGCGTGATGACCTGAGCGCCCTTGGGCATGACGATCACCTCTTCCTCGATGCGGGCCGCCGAGACGCCGTCGGTCGCCGGGCAGTAGGTCTCGACCGCGAAGACCATCCCGGCCTGGAGCTCCATCGGGTCGTCGAACGAGTTCAGCCGGCTGATGATCGGCCGTTCGTGGAGGCCCAACCCGAGCCCGTGGCAGAAGTTGAGGCCGAACGCGGCCATCTCGCTCTCGAACCCGATCTCCGGCGCCTTCGGAAAGGCCCGGGCGATCCGGTCGGTCGTCACGCCAGGCTTGATCAGCGCGATCGCCTCGTCCATCCACTCGCGCGCCTTCTTGTAGGCGCTGACCTGCGCCGCGGTCGCGCGGCCGACGCCGAAGGTGCGGTAGTAGCAGGTCCGGTAGCCGACGAACGACTGGATGATGTCGAAGAAGGCCTGGTCGCCCGGGCGGATGAGTCGGTCGGTGAAGTTGTGGGGGTGGGGGCTGCAGCGCTCGCCCGAGATCGCGTTGATCGCCTCCACGCAGTCCGAGCCCATCTCGTACAACCGTTTTGTGGCGAGAGCCACGATCTCGTTCTCGCGGACTCCCGGCCGGAGGGCCTGGGCGATGTCCTGGTAGGCGCCGTCCACCATCGCCGCCGCCATGTTCAGGAGCACGAGCTCGTCCGCGCTCTTGAGCGCGCGCGCCTCGAGCATCACCTGCTGGCCATCGCTCACGCGGACCCCTGCCTCTTGAAGCGCGAACAGGAAGGGGGGCTCGACGACGTCGACGCCGAGGGGCATGTCGGCGACGCCCTCGTCGGCCAGGATCGCCTTGATCTCGTGCGCGGCCGCTTTGAACAGGCCCGCCTTCGGCGCCACGGCGCCGCGGAGGCCGACGAGGCCGGCGAGCGAGTGCTTGGGCGGGAGCCACGGCGCGTAGAGCCGGTGGTGGCGGGCCGCCGAGCCGAAGTCCCACACCCAGGGCTCGCCGTTGCCGGTCAGGAGACACCAGCGCGTGAGCTTGTCCCGGGCCCACTCGCCGATGACCGTGCTCGAGATGTACCGGATGTTGTGCTGGTCGAAGACCAGCAGCGCCCCGAGCCCGGAGCCGGCCAGGGCCTGGCGAACGCGGCCCAGGCGGTACCCGTGCAAGCGGCGGAAGTCCACGCGCTCCTCGAAGTCCACCTGCGTGTGGCCCGGCGCCTGGAGGGGCCGGTCCCACGCGTGTCGCGGGTCGACGGCCTCGGGCGTCACGCGGCGCGGCTCGGCCGGTTGTCGCTTCTTCGCCATTGGGATTCTCCCGAACACGCCTTCTGCGGTCGGCGGCTACTGTAGCGCATTCGGTGGTACTATCACCTCTACCTTTCGAGACTCGCGACCGGCCCGGAACGTCGGTGAGGTGCACCCATGAAGAAGCTGCGCGACATCATGCGACACGGGTTCCTCTTCACGGTCCAGCGCGGGGCGATGGTCGCCGAGGCGGTGCGCACGATGGCGGCGAACAATGTCGGCATCGTGGCGGTGCTCGACGACGACCGGCTCATCGGGGTCTTTTCCGAGCGCGACGTTGTCCAGAAAGTCCTCGACCGCGGGCTCGACCCGGCTCGCACGCCGGTCGCCGAGGTGATGACGGCCCGGCTCGTCGTAGCCGACGTCGACGAGGACTACCAGTCCGCGATGAGCAAGATGGACCAGGCGAACATCCGCCACTTGCCCGTCGTGAGCGGCGAACGGCTCCTCTCGATGCTGTCGATCCGCGACCTCATGCGGGTCGCGATCGAGGACCGGGGCGCGGAGATCCAATACCTGAAGGAGTACCTCTACCAGGTCCCGCCCGGCCTCGGGCGCTAGCGCATCGGAGGGGGCCTCGGCGGCCCCCTTCCTATCCCCCCATTGGGGGGCGCCGGCGAAGCCGGCGCTCGAAAAGCCGCTACTCAGAGGCGCCGTTAGCGCGGTCACTTCACGCGAATCGTTGCGCTGACCGACATCCCGGCGCGCAGCGGCTGCGGGTTGCCGAACTGCTTGGAGTCGAGGAGGATCTTCACCGGGACGCGCTGGACCACCTTCACCCAGTTCCCGGTCGCGTTTTCCGGCGGCAACAGCGAGAAGCGCGCGCCGGTGCCGGCGCTCAACGAGTCGACGATGCCCGCGAAGGCGTGGTCGGGGAGGCCGTCGACCCGGATCTCGGCGCGCATGCCTGGTCGGATGCGGGCGACCTGGGTTTCCTTGAAGTTCGCGAGCACCCAGACCTCGTGGAGCGGGACGATCGCCAGGAGCGGCTGGCCCATCTGGACCACCTGGCCCACCTCGACCGAGCGCTTCGAGACGACCCCGTCGATCGGCGTGCGCACCTCGGTGTGCTGGAGCTGGAGCTCGGCGAAGGCGAGATCCGCCTGCGCCTCCTTGAGTCGTGCCTCCGCGCGGCTGAGCTCGGCGTCCTTGATGGCCACCTGGTGGAGCTGGCTCTCGGCGTGCGCGACCGACGCCCGCGCTTCCGCGACGCGCTGCTTGGCCTGGTCCACGGCGTGGACGCGCGAGGCCAGCTCCGCCTCGAACTGCTGGACCTCCCTCTCGGTCTGGGCGAGCCGCCGCTGCGTCGCCTCGACCGTCGCGCTCGCCGTCTCGTACGTCGCCTCCGCCTGGTCGAAGTCGCGCTGCGCGACCAGCTCACGCTTGAGGAGCTCCCGGAGGCGCTCGAGCTCGCGGCTCGCCTGGCGCTGCGCGCTCTCGGCGCCGGCGACGTCGGCGCGCATCGCGGCGGCTGCGGCGTGCCGCGCCTCGAGCCGGGCGCGCGCCTCCGCGACCGCCGACTCGCTCGCGCGGACCGCGACGACCGCCCCCTCGAGGTTCGCGTTCGCCTGGTCGATCGTCGCGCGCGTCCCCCCGCGCGTGAGCGGCACCTCCGAGCGCGCCGCGCGTAGATTCGCCTCCGCCGTCGCGACGGCGGCGCGCGCCTGCGCGGCCTTCGCTTGGTAGTCGCGCGGGTCGATACGGAGCAGGAGGTCGCCGCGCCGCACGGGTTGGTTGTCGCCGACCAGGAGCGCCGCGACGTGGCCGGCCACCTTAGCGCTCACCGGCGAGATCGTGCCCTCGACGTAGGCGTCGTCGGTCGAGACGTAGTGGACCGCGTGGTGCCAGGCCCAGGCCCCGAAGCCGAGCGCGGTGAGGGCGACGAGGACGCCGAGTGCCTGCAGGAGCTTCGTCCTCACGGCACGTCCACCGCCTTCGCGATCGCGCGCGGGACGAGAGCGTTAATCGCGCGCGATCGGCGTGAGCCGTCCCGCGGCGTCGAAGGCGAGCGGCGCGGGATCGGTGAGCCGGGTGAGATCGGAGCGCTTGGCCACCTCGGGCAGGAACGCCTCGGACACCTCGATCTCGCCGAGCCTCAGAGTGTTCTTGATGCGGATGACCCGCGCCCTCTCGGGCGGCGTGAGCCCGATGCACGAGAGCGCGGTCTCGATCGCCTCGCGGTCGGTGTCGTACGTCGGCGGCACCTTGGCCCCGCCCGGCGCGCACGCAGTGATGGCGTTGATGAGCGTCGGCTTCATGTCGATCTTGTCCACGAGCCGGCGAGTGGTGAAGTCGGCGTTGCCGATGCCGACCGCGTTACCGTAGCTCTCCTCCGTCAGGTCGAGGGCGACGATCCACAGGATCCTCGGATCGGCCGGGAACGGCTCGTGCGGGTTGGACGGGCGGCCGATGACGTTCGTGTCCATCCCGGCACCGGAGATGTTCTTGCCGATCTCCTCGACGATCAGCACGTCCATCGCCCCAAACGGCAGCCGCGCCATCCACTCGCTCGCCTCCTTCAGAAGACGACGCTCGCCGGCTTCGAGGCTCGCGGCGGTGAATGCTTCGATTCGCGCCGTTTCGTCGTACCCGTTTTCGACGACCCCGAGGCCGAAGCCGATCCGCGCTTTCGAAAGCATCTCGCGACCGACCGACGTGATGACGGTTTCGTAGCCGTGGTGGATGTTGGCGCGGTGATACTGGATCGCGCCCTTGTACTTGCCGAGCCCGATCGTCAACATCTTGAAGAGGCCCGACTCGATCGATCCCTTGAAGTCCGTGTGGGGCTTCACGCGGTTGACCAGGCCGATCCAGTCAGCCTCCGCCGCGTAGCGGTCGAGCCACACGGGCAGCCCGAGCGTTTCGCCCACCCGGACGACGTCCATGGTCGCGCGGATGGGGCAGCCCATCGTCGCCTCGGTGATGCCGTAGTGCGCGAGGACCGCGAGCTGCCCCTCGGGCGTCCCGCCGCCGTGGCTGCCCATTGCCGGAAAGACGAAGGGCCTGGCGCCGAGGTCCCGGAGCCACCGGACGGCGGCGCCGACGATCACGTCGATGTTCGCGATCCCCCGGCTGCCCGCCCCGACGGCGACGGCGTCGCCGCCCTTGATCGGGAGGCCCGCGGCGCCCAGCGCCTGGGCGACGGTGCGGGGGATGTCGGCCACCCGGGAGCGCGGGAAGGTCTGGCGGATTCTGAGCATTCGGGGCCACGCCATAGGACGCCTCCTGAGTGCCTTCGTAATACCGGGCGGCTCCGGGGAAGTCAAAGAGTTTTTGGCGACGGAGTATGCTATATGTAGTGGCCGGTTTTCCATGCTGAACTCCCCCGCCCGGCACGCGCGGATGCTCCTCGCAAGCCTGCTCCTGGTCGCGAGCGGCTGCGGCTGGCTCCGGCCCGCCCCGACGCCGATCCTTCCCGCCGACGAGCTCTACTCGATCGGCGAGAAAGAGCTGACCGAGAAGCGCTACGAGCAGGCCCGGGAGAATTTCAAGAAGATCGTCGAGCGCCACCCGAACTCGTCGTATGCGCCGCGTGGCCGCTTCCTGATCGGCGAGGCCTACTATCGCGAGGCGGAGTTCGACAAGGCGATCAAGGAGTTCGAGGCCTTCCTCTCGTTCTTCCCCCGCCACCAGATCGCTGATCTCGTCCAGTACCGCCTGGCGATGAGCTACTACGACCAGGTGAAGCCGGTCGAGCAGGACCAGGGGCTCACGCAGAAAGCGCTCGACCAGTTCAAGAAGCTCGTGAAGGAGTACCCGGAGAGCCGGTACGCGACCGAGGCGCTCGCCAAGGTCGACGTCTGCCGCGGGCGGCTCGCCCAGAAGGAAGTGTGGGTCGCCAACTACTACATCACGCAGAGGAACCCGAGCGCGGCGCGGCAGCGGCTCGAGCTGGTGCTGAAAAGCTATCCGCGCACGCTCGTGATCCCCGAGACGCTCTACCTGCTCGCCGACGTGAACTTCTACGAGGGCAAGACCGCCGAGGCCCTCGATCTCCTCCGCCGCCTCTCGAGCGAGTACGACTACACCGAGTGGGGCCGGCGCGCGGCGCAGCGCCTCAGGGCCCAGCGGTAATCGTCGTGCACGACATCGTCGACCTGCGCTCCGACACCCTCACGCTCCCCACGCCCGAGATGCGCGAGGCCATGGCGCGCGCCGAAGTCGGCGACGACGTCTGGGAGGAGGACCCGACCGTCAAGCGCCTGGAGGCGATCGCCGCCGAGCGGATGGGCAAGGAGGCGGGCCTCTTCGTCGCGTCGGGCACGATGGGCAACCTCGTCTCGGTCGTGAGCCACACACGCGCGGGCCAGGAAGTCGTCCTCGACCTCGACTCGCACATCTTTAACTATGAGGTTGCCGGTTCTTCGGTCATCGGGTCCGTGCAGATGCGCCCGGTGAAGACGGCGCGCGGGTTCCTGACGCCCGAGCAGGTGCGCGAGGCGCTGCGGCCGGCCAACATCCACGTCCCCCCGACGGGGCTCGTCTGCGTCGAGAACACGCACAACCGCCACGGCGGGACGTGCTGCACGCCCGAGGAGATCGGCGCGGTGGCGGCGATCGCGCACGGCGCGGGAGTGCCCGTCCATCTGGACGGCGCGCGCATCTTCAACGCGGCGGTCGCGCTGAGGCGCCCGGCGAGCGACTTCGCGGGTCACGCGGACTCGGTGACTTTCTGCCTGTCCAAGGGCCTGGGGGCGCCCGTGGGCTCGGTCATCTGCGGCTCGCGCGACCTCATCGCGCGGGCCCGGCGTGTGCGCAAGATGATCGGTGGCGGCATGCGGCAGGCAGGCGTCATCGCCGCCGCCGGCATCGTCGCGCTCGAGCGGATGGTGGACCGGCTGGCGGAGGACCACGCCAACGCCCGCCGGCTCGCGGAGGGCGTCGCGAAGCTGCCGGGGCTCACCGTCAACTTGGTCGACGTCCAGACGAACATCGTCATCTTCGGCGTCCAGCGTCCGGAGGGACCCGGCGGAAGCGAGGCGGCAACGCGCGAGCTCGTGGCGCAATGCGCCGCGCGGAAGGTAAAGATCCACGCGATCGGGCCGACCTCGATCCGCTGCGTCACGCACAAGGACATCGACGCCGAGGACATCGAGCGCGCGCTCGACGCGCTCGGCGAGATCACCAGTCGGTGGTAACGGGCTAGAGGGCACGCCATGGTCGAACGGCTTCTCGAGGTCAAAGGGCTGAAGACGTACTTCTTCACCGACGAGGGCGTCGTCCGCGCCGTCGACGGCATCGACCTCTACATCAACAAGGGCGAGACCCTCGGCATCGTCGGCGAGTCCGGGTCCGGCAAGACCGTGACGGCCCTCAGTATCATGCGGCTGATCCCGACGCCGCCCGGGCGCATCGTCGAGGGCGCGATCAACTACAACGGCAAGAACCTGATCGAGCTGCCCCCGGCCCAGATGCGGAAGATCCGCGGCAAAGAGATCTCGATGATCTTCCAGGAGCCGATGACCTCGCTGAACCCGGTCTTCACGGTCGGCGAGCAGATCGCCGAGGCCGTTCGCCTGCACGAGGGGCTCGGGCGCCGCGACGCGATGGACAAGACCGTCGAGATGCTGAAGCTCGTCCACATCCCGAACGCCGAGCGCCGCGTGAAGGAGTACCCGCACCAGCTCTCGGGGGGCATGCGGCAGCGCGTGATGATCGCCATGGCGCTGTCATGCAACCCCAACCTCCTCATCGCGGACGAGCCGACGACGGCGCTGGACGTGACGATCCAGGCGCAGATCCTCGAGCTGCTCAACGAGCTCAAGGCGAAGCTCGGCATGGCGATCATGCTGATCACGCATGACATGGGCGTCATCGCCGAGACGGCCCAGCGCGTCGCCGTCATGTACGGCGCCCAGATCGTCGAAGAGGCGGCGGTCGGGGAGCTGTTCAAGGAGCCCCTGCACCCCTACACCCAGGGGCTCCTGCGCTCGATCCCGCGCATCGACCTCGCCGCCACCCAGCGCCAGAAGCTCGAGGCGATCCCGGGCACCGTGCCGACCCTGCGCGGGGACATCAAGCCCGGGTGCCGCTTCGCGCCGCGCTGCGCGCTCGCCAAGCCGATGCACTTCGAGAACAATCCGTCCTTGAAGGAAATCAGACCGGGCCACAAGGTGGCCTGCTTCCTCTACTGAGGCCCGCCATGACAGAGCCCCTGCTCCGGGTCAAGAACCTCAAGAAATACTTCCCGATCCGAGGCGGCCTCCTCTCGCGCGAGATCGCGCGGGTGCACGCCGTGGACAATGTGTCGTTCGAGATCATGCCGGGCGAGACGCTCGGCCTCGTCGGTGAGTCCGGCTGCGGCAAGTCCACGACGGGCCGCTCGATTCTCCGGCTCATCGAGCCGACGTCAGGCGAGGTCTGGTTCGGAGCGCAGAACGTCACGACGCTCGACAAGCGCTCGCTGCGCGCGCTCCGGAAAGAGATGCAGATCATCTTTCAGGACCCGTACGCATCGCTCAATCCGCGGATGACGGTGGGCTCGATCATCGGCGAGGCACTCGTGATCCACAAGCTCGCCGCGACGCGGAAGCGGCGGGAAGAGCGCGTGGTCCAGCTCCTCGAGACCGTCGGCCTGGCGGCCGACCACCTGCGCCGTTACCCGCACGAGTTCTCCGGCGGCCAGCGACAACGCATCGGCATCGCGCGCGCGCTCGCGGTGAGCCCGAAGCTCATCGTGGCGGACGAGCCCGTCTCGGCGCTCGACGTGTCCATCCAGGCGCAGATCATCAACCTGCTCGAGGACCTCCAGGCGAAGTTCGGGCTCACCTACCTCTTCATCGCCCACGACCTCTCCGTCGTCGAGCACATCTCGACGCGCGTCGCGGTGATGTACCTCGGCAAGATCGTCGAGATCGCGCCGGCGAAGGAGCTCTACACGAACCCGAAGCATCCGTACACGGAGGCGCTCCTGTCGGCCGTGCCGATCCCCGACCCGACGATGAAGCGCAAGCGGATCCTGCTCGAGGGCGACGTGCCGAGCCCGATCAACCCGCCCTCCGGGTGCCGCTTCCACACGCGCTGCGCGCTCCGGGTGCCGTCGTGCTCGCAGAACGAACAGGTGCTCAAGGAGGTCTCGCAGGGGCACTGGGTCGCCTGCCAGGTGCGCACGGGCGTCGCGATTAAGTAGCCGCGCGCCCACTTCCGAACGCGCGCGTCGGAGTCACCACCGTTCGAGCGCGGGCTTCGCCCGCGCAATCCTGGTTCGTGTGGGGAGGCGGTCCGAGCGGCGGCTTTGCCGCCGCAATCCTGATCTGGGGGAGGCAGGCGCGAGCGGGCCTCAGGCCCGCTGCGCCGTCGGCAGGGGGGCGAAGCCCCCCTCCGAGGAAGCTAATTCCAGAGGTAGGCGCGGGGGTTGACGGACTGCCCCTTCACCATGATCTCGTAGTGAAGGTGCGGGCCCGAGGAGCGCCCGGTATTGCCGGAGTAGCCGATCACCTGGCCCCGCTCGACCCGCTCGCCCTGCTTCACGGCGGTCTGCGCGAGGTGGCCGTAGAGCGAGCGGACGTCCTGGCCGTGGTCGAGAACGATCGTGATGCCGTACTCCGGCTGCGTGCCGGCGAAGGTGACCGTCCCTTCCGCGGGGGCGCGGACAGACGTGCGTGGCTGCGCGTTGATGTCGATGCCGCCGTGGAACTCGGTGACCCGCGTCCACGGCGAGAGGCGGTTGCCGAACTCGGAGTTGACGGAGCCGCGCACGGGCCAGCGTGACGGAAGCGCTGCCACCGCCTTGCCGGCGCGCGCCATCAAGCGGTCCAGGGCGCGGAGGTGCTCGCCCTGCTCCGTCACGCTCTCTGCGAGGCGCTCCACCTCGTCCTTCGGCGAGAGCCGGTCGGGGAGCTTGGTCGCGCCGCCGCCGATGCCTTTGTCGCGCGCGCCGGGCACGAGCTCGGGACCGAACGGCTCCCAGATGCGCGCGTGGAGCTCGCGCCAGCCCATCATCTCCTGGCGGAGCTCGGCGGCGCGGCGGTTGAACGAGTCGATGGTGTCGCGCTGGTCGGCGATCTGCCTGGCGAAGGTCCTCGCCTCGCGGGTGAGCTCGCGCAGCTGGGTCCAGTCCCTGGCGAGCGCGCCGACCACGGAGATGGCGAAGGCCAGCCCGACGAAGGTGCCTACGGCGACAGGCCGCGTGAAGTTGAACCGGACGACCCTGGCTCCGTCGCCCCGCACGACGAGCAGACTGAAGTGGTCCCGGCTCCTCACGCGCGCGCGCGCTCGTCCGGGGTTCGGTCTAGAGGGTTGAGCGGGTACGAGCACCGAGTCGACGACGCCGTCAACGGGGGATGGCTCCGTCCGCATGCCAGGATGGAGCCCCGCAAACGCCGTGCCGGGCGCGAGCGCACGCACAATCAATCAGTTGGCGCGCACTGGCCTGCCATTCCGGCAACCAGGCCGGCACTTCACGTTATCATCATGGCACGATGCCGGGCCGTAACTCCGCGTGAGATCGTCATTTATTGACACTTCACGTCGCCGCGCAGTATCATGGCGGGCACGCGACGAGGAATTCGATGGACGAGTTCTATCGGATCAAGCGGCTTCCGCCCTACGTCTTCGCGATCGTCAACGACCTCAAGACGAAGGCGCGCGCCCGCGGCGAGGACGTCATCGACCTCGGGATGGGCAATCCCGACCTCGGGACGCCCAAGCACATCGTCGCGAAGCTGATCGAGGCCGCCCAGAATCCGAAGAACCACCGCTACTCGGCCTCCCGCGGCATCACGCGGCTGCGCGTCGCGATCGTCAAGTGGTACCGCGACCGATACGGCGTCGACCTCGACCCCCAGGCCGAAGCGATCGTGACGATCGGCGCCAAGGAGGGGCTGGCCCACTTGGCCCTCGCGGTCCTCCAACCGGGCGACGGCGCGCTGGTGCCGAACCCGACTTACCCGATCCACTCCTACTCGGTGGTCATCGCCGACGGCGACCTGCGCTCGGTCCCGCTCACGCCGGACGGCGACTTCTTCGCGCGTCTCGAGGAAACGGCGAAGCTCGCGTGGCCCAAGGCCAAGCTCCTGATCCTCTCGTTTCCGCACAACCCGACCACCCTGTGCGTGGATCGCGGGTTCTTCGAGAAGGTCGTGGCGTTCGCCCGCGAGCACCGGCTCATGGTGGTCCACGACTTCGCCTACGCGGACTTCGCGTTCGACGGCTACCGGCCGCCGTCATTCCTCGAGGTGCCCGGGGCCAAGGAGGTCGGGGTCGAGCTCTTCTCGACGTCGAAGTCGTACAATATGCCCGGCTGGCGGCTGGGCTTCGTGTGCGGCAACGCGCAGATGATCCATGCGCTGGCCCGCATCAAGTCCTACCTGGATTACGGCGCCTTCCAGCCCATCCAGATCGCCGGCATCATCGCGCTGGAGGGCGATCAGAAGTGCGTGGCCGAGATCGTCGAGGTCCACCGGAAGCGCCGCGACGTCCTCGTCGACGGGCTCAACAAGCTCGGCTGGTCCGTGCCGAAGCCCAAGGGCACGATGTTCGTCTGGGCGCCGATCCCCGAGCCGTTCCGCGCGCTCGGCTCGCTCGAGTTCGCCAAGATGCTCATCGAGGAAGCGCGGGTGGCCGTCTCGCCGGGCATCGGGTTCGGCGAGTACGGCGAGGGCTACGTGCGGTTCGCGCTCGTCGAGAACGAGCAGCGGATCAAACAGGCGCTCCGCGGGCTCAAGCAGCTCGCCAGCTGACCGTCCATTCCTACCGGGCGGGCCCACTGACATGACGGAAGTCAGGATCGGATTGCTCGGCCTCGGCACCGTCGGCGCGGGCGTCGCCAAGATTCTCGAGTCGCGCCGGGCGATGCTCGAGGAGCGTGCCGGGTGCCGGCTCACCCTCGCCGCCGTCGCCGACGTCGACCTCACCCGCCCGCGCGAGGGCCTCGACATCAAGAAGCTCCCGATGACCCCCGACGCGGCGCGCGTGCTCGCGGATCCCTCCGTCCAGGTCATCATCGAGCTGGTCGGCGGCCTCGAGCCCGCGCGCTCGTTCATCTTGAAGGCGCTCGGTGCCGGCAAGCACGTGGTCACCGCCAACAAGGCGCTCCTCGCCCACCACGGCGCCGAGCTCTACGACGAGGCGCGCCGCCGTGGCGTCACGCTCGCGTTCGAGGCGGCCGTGGCCGGAGGCATCCCGCTGATCCAGGCCATCAAGGAGGGGCTCGTCGCCAACCGCATCCTCTCGGTTTTCGGCATCGTCAACGGGACGTCGAACTACATCCTGTCGAAGATGACCGACGAGGGGCTCGATTTCGCGATGGTCCTCAAGGAAGCGCAGGCGGCGGGCTACGCGGAGGCCGACCCGACCCTCGACATCGAGGGCATGGACTCCGCCCACAAGCTCCAGATCCTCGTGACGCTGGCGTTCCGCACCTTCATCGACCTCAAGGACATCCATACCGAGGGCATCACGCGGGTGGGATCTCAGGATATTGCGTATGCGCGCGAGCTCGGCTACCGCATCAAGCTCCTGGCGATCGCGAAAGCGGCCGACGGGGGTGTCGAGGTCCGCGTGCACCCGACCATGATCCCCGCGCACTCCCCGCTCGCGGCGGTCTCCGGCGTCTTCAACGCGATCTTCATCACCGGCGATGCCGTGGGCGACCTCATGTTCTACGGCCGTGGCGCGGGCCAGCTGCCCACGGCGTCCGCCGTCTGGGCCGACACGCTCGACATCGCGCGTCGCATCGCCCACGGTATCCCCGCGCTCGCGCTCGAGCTGCCCTCCGCGGGTCCCGCCGCGCTGCCGCTCTCCCCGATGGCCGAGATCCGGTGCTGCTACTACCTGCGCGTGATGGCTCAGGACCGCCCCGGCGTGCTCTCGAAGGTCGCGGGCATCCTCGGGGACAACGACATCTCGATCGCGAACGTCATCCAGAAGGGGCGCGGGACGCGCGAGGCCGTGCCGGTCGTCCTGCTGACGCACGAGGCGCGCGAGCGCGACATGCGCCGGGCGCTCGCCGCGATCGACCGCCTGCCCGACATTCCCGCGGCGACGACGATGCTCCGCGTGGAGGGCGGGCCCGCGTGAAGGCCTGGCGCGGCGTCATCGAGCAATACCGGGACTTCCTCCCCGTGACGGACAAGACGCCGGTCGTCACGCTCTGCGAGGGCAACACGCCGCTCATCGCCGCCCCGCGCCTCGCCGAGGCGACCGACGCGCGTCTGTCGATCTACCTCAAGTGCGAGGGGTTCAACCCGACGGGCTCGTTCAAGGATCGCGGGATGACGATGGCAGTCTCGAAGGCGCTCGAGTCGGGCTCGCGGGCCGTGATTTGCGCCTCCACCGGCAACACCTCGGCCTCCGCGGCGGCGTTCGCCGCGCGTGCCGGCATCCGCGCCTTCGTCATGGTGCCGAAGGGCGCGGTCGCCCTCGGCAAGCTCTCGCAGGCCGCGATCCACGGTGCCCGGGTCCTCACCGTGGACGGCAACTTCGACCAGGCGCTGACGATCGTCCGCCAGATCGCCGAGCGCCATCCGGTGACGCTCGTGAACTCGGTGAACCCGTTCCGGCTCGAGGGGCAAAAGACCGCCGCCTTCGAGGTCGTGGACCAGCTCGGCATGGCACCCGACTACCACCTGATCCCCGTCGGCAACGCGGGGAACATCACCGCGTATTGGCGCGGCTATCGCGAGTACCACCGTGCCGGGCGCATGAAGGAACTGCCACGCATGGTCGGCTTCCAGGCCGCCGGCGCCGCGCCGATTTACGAGAACCGCGTCATCGCGGAGCCGCGGACCGTGGCGACGGCGATCAAGATCGGCAACCCGGCGAATTGGGGACCGGCGCTCGAGGCCATGAAGGACTCGCACGGCTGGATCGACATCGTCAGCGACGAAGAGATCCTGCGCGCCTACCGCATGCTCGCCCGGGAGGAAGGCATCTTCATGGAGCCGGCGTCCGCAGCCACCCTCGCCGGCCTGATCAAGTGCGTCAAGGCGGGACGCTTCGAGCCGGGCGCGACCGTCGTGCTCACCCTCACCGGGCACGGCCTGAAAGATCCGGACACCGCGCTCGAGTCGGCGTCACGCCCGACGACGGTCCCGCCTCAGATCGACGCTGTTCTCGCGCAGCTGGGCCTCTGAGCCGGCCGAAGATCCTCGTCGGCGTTGCGATCAGCGTCGTTCTGCTCGTCTACCTCCTCTGGAGCGTGGACCTGGCCGAGCTCAGGCGCCAGCTCGGGGCGACCCGCTGGGGCTGGGCCGCGGGCGCGACCGCCCTCACGCCGCTCGGCCTCTGGGCGCGCGCCCGGCGCTGGCGCTACCTGTTCCCTCCGCGCTCGGACCCGCCCGGGCTGGTCCCCGCGGTCATGATCGGCTACATGGCGAACAACGTGCTGCCGCTGCGCGCGGGCGAGGTCGTGCGCGTGTACGTCGTCGCACGACGCTGGAGCGCGGCGGGTGCCGGCGGCACGGGCCGGACCTTCTGGACGGCGCTCGCGACGCTCATCGTCGAGCGCGTGCTCGACAGCCTCGCCGTCGTCCTGATGCTCGCGGTGTTGGTCCTCGTCGTCCCGGTGCCGGCCTTCCTCCAGGCGGCCGCGCTCGCCGTGCTCGCGATCGACCTCGTCGGGATCGCGGTCCTCGTCGCGTTGATCGCCGCGCCCGCGCGCTGCGCCCGGCTCATCGAGCGGCTCTCCGCGCGCTGGCCGCGGCTCCAGCAGCGCGTCCTCGGCGCCTTCGAGACGTTCGTCCGCGGGCTCGACGGGATCCGAGCGCCCTCCCACGCGCTCCCGATCCTCGTCTGGAGCGCGATCGTCTGGGCCCTCCCGGCGTCCGCGGCGTGGATGATGCTCGTGGCGATGAACCTGAACCTGCCCTGGATCGCCGGCTGGACGGTGCTCGCCTTCGTCGCCCTGGGCGTCTCGATCCCGTCGGCGCCGGGCTACGTCGGCGTCTTCCACGCCGCCGCGGCGCTCGCCGTCGGCCTCTTCGGCGTCGCGCAGGCGGCGGCCGTCGGCTACGCGCTCGTCTTCCACGCGAGCCAGTTCCTGCCGACCGTCGCGCTGGGCTGGCTCTACCTCCTGCGCGAGCAGGTGAGCCTTGGCGAGGCCACGCACGCCCGGCCGGCCACGTAATCGTGATAAATTTCTAACTCTATGGCGCTGATCGTCCAGAAGTACGGTGGCTCGTCGGTCGCGGACGACGAGAAGATCAAGAACGTCGCCCGGCGCATCGCGGCGAGCGCACACGACAACCGGCTCGTCGTCGTCGTCTCGGCGATGGGCAAGACGACCGACAACCTCGTGGCCCTCGCTCACCAAGTCTCATCAGCGCCCGAGCCGCGCGAGATGGACATGCTGCTGGCCACGGGCGAGCAGGTCACGATCGCGCTCCTGTCGATGGCGCTGCACGGCCTGGGCCTCGAGGCGCGCTCGTTCACGGGATTTCAGGCGGCGATCCGCACCGACCGCGCCCACACGAAGGCGCGGATCACGCAGATCACCGCCGAGCGCGTCCGTCAGTCCCTCGACGCGGGCGAGATCGCGGTCGTCGCTGGGTTCCAGGGGTTCTCCGACGAGGACGAGATCACGACCCTCGGCCGCGGGGGCTCGGACCTCACCGCCGTGGCGCTCGCGGCCGCCCTCAAGGCCGACGTGTGCGAGATCTACACCGACGTGGACGGCGTCTACACCGCCGACCCCGCGATCGTCCCCGACGCGAAGAAGCTCGCGCGCGTCTCGTACGACGAGATGCTCGAGATGGCGAGCCTCGGCGCGAAGGTGCTGCAGTCGCGCTCCGTCGAGTTCGCGAAGAAGTACGGGGTGACCGTCCACGTGCGCTCGACGTTCAAGCCGGACTCCGGCACGCTCGTGACGAAAGAGGAGCAGGACATGGAAGAAGTGGTGGTCACCGGCGTCACCCACGACCGGAGCCAGGCGAAGATCTCGATCCTGCGCGTCCCCGACCGGCCGGGCATCGCCGCCAAGGTGTTCGGCGCGATCGCCACGAAGAACATCGTCGTGGACATGATCGTCCAGAACATCAGCCGCGACGGCTACACGGACATGTCGTTCACCCTGCCCCGCGGCGACCACACCCGCGCCGTCGCCGCGCTCGAGGAGATCGCCAGGTCCATCGGCGCTCAGGGCGTCGTCCACGACGAGCGCGTCGCCAAGGTCTCGATCGTCGGCGTCGGCATGCGCAGCCACTCCGGCGTCGCCTCGAGGATGTTCGCCACGCTGGCCGGGGAAGGCATCAACATCCAGATGATCTCGACCTCCGAGATCGCCATCTCGTGCGTCATCGAGGACAAGTACGCGGAGCTCGCCGTCCGCGCCCTGCACGACACCTTCGAGGTGGGCAAGGGAGCCAACCGATGAGCAAGGGCAAGGCCGCCGTCTTCCTCGGTCCCGGCAAGCCGTTCGAGATCCGGGAGCTCCCGCTGCCCGACGTGGAGCCCGACGCCGTCCTCATCCGCATCTCCCTCGCCAACGTCTGCGGCTCCGACCTTCACTTCTGGCGCGGTGACGCGCCGCTGCGCCTGCCCGAGGACGGCTGGATCTACGGCCACGAGATGACGGGCCGCGTGGCCCGGCTCGGCGCGCGGGTGAAGACCGACTCGCTCGGGCGCCCGCTCAAGGAGGGCGACCGGGTCGCCTACACCTACTTTTACCCGTGCGGCCGTTGCCACGCGTGTCTCAACAACGAGCCGGCCGCCTGTCCCGCGAAGATCGAGCGGCCGCTCGGGCCGTCGCAGTTTCCCCATTTTCACGGCGCGTTCGCCGAGTACTACTACTTGAGAGCGCGCGGCGCGCTCTTTCTCGTCCCCGACACGCTGCCCGACGAGATGGTCGCGCCGGTGAACTGCGCCCTCTCACAGGTGATCTTCGGGCTCCACAAGGCGCGCCTGGCCTTCGGCGGGAGCGTCGTGATCCAGGGCGCCGGCGGCCTCGGGATCCAGGCGGCGGCGGTCGCCCGGGACATGGGCGCGGCGACGGTGATCGTCGTCGATCGGCTCCCGGGGCGGCTCGAGCTGGCGCAGGCGTTCGGCGCCGACCACACGATCAACCTCGACGAGGTCCCCGACCGCAAGGAGCGCGTCGCGCTCGTGCGGAGGTGGACGGGCGGAACCGGCGCGGACGTCGCCTGTGACTTCGTCGGCTTTCCCCAGGTGATCCCAGAGGGTATCGAGATGCTCCGCTCGGGGGGCACGTACCTCGAGATCGGCACGATCAGCCGCGGCGCCAAGGTCGAGCTCGAGCCGTCGCTGCTCGTCTGGGGGTCGAAGACGATCGTGGGCGTCATCCAGTACGATCCGTGGGTCATCCCGCGCGCGCTCGACTTCCTCGTGCGCAACCGGACGCGCTGGCCGTTCGACCGGCTCCTCTCGCACAAGTACCCGCTCGAGAAGATCGACCAGGCGTTCGCCGACTCGGAGTGGCACAACCGGGAGACGACCGCGATCACGCGCGCGGCCCTCGTGCCATAGTTCCACTCGAAGGGGGCCTCGACGGCCCCCTTCGATGATCTTGTGCTCGTCCCCGCGTTGTGGCAGGGTCGCTCGTACCGGGCAGGAAGCGACCACGCGGGAGGTGCCTATGGCCCAACTACTGATCAACGACAGGACCTACACGGTCGACGCCGATCCCTCGACGCCGCTCCTGTGGGTCATCCGCGAGCGGCTACAGCTGACCGGCACCAAGTTCGGCTGCGGGATCGCCCAGTGCGGCGCGTGCACCATCCACCTCGACGGAGCGGCGGCGCGGTCGTGCCAGACGACTGTCGCCCAGGCCGCCGGCAAGAAGATCACGACGATCGAAGGGCTCCACCCCAAAGGGGAGCATCCTCTCCAGAAGGCGTGGATCGCCGAGCAGGTCCCGCAGTGCGGCTATTGCCAGTCGGGACAGATCATGCAGGCGGCGGCCCTCCTGGCGAAGAATCCCAACCCGACCGACGAGGAGATCGTGGCCGGCATGACCGGCAACATCTGCCGCTGCGCCACGTATGTGCGCATCAAGCGCGCGATCAAGCGCGCCGCGCGGGGGGTGTAGCCATGACGACGCGCTTCAGCCGTCGCGAATTCTTGAGGTCTACCGCCGCCGCAGGCGTCGGTCTCACGCTACGCTTCACGATCCCGGGCGGAGTCGACGAGGCGGGGGCGGCCACGTCGTTCGAGCCGAACGCCGCGCTCACCATCACGCCGGACGGCGCCGTCACCGTCCACATCACCAAGGCGGAGATGGGCCAGGGCGTCGGCACGGCGCTCGCCCAGATCGTGGCCGAGGAGCTCGAAGCGGACTGGAAGGACATCCGCATCGACTATCCGATCAACGATCCGAAGTACGGGCTCATGCTGACCGGCGGGAGCTGGTCCGTGAACTGGACGTTCGACGCGCTGTCGCGCGCGGGCGCAGCCGCCCGGATCATGCTCGTCGACGCCGCCGCCCGGTACTGGAAGGTCTCGCCCGACGACTGCACGGCCGAGCGCGGCGTCGTCCGCCACCTGCCCACGGGGCGGTCGATCGCGTACGGCGACATCGTCGCAAAGGTCCCGATCACCAAGACGCTGTCGGAGGATGACCTCAAGAAGATCCGGCTCAAGGAGCCGAGCGAGTACCGGGTCGTCGGCAAGTGGATCCCCCGCCTCGACATCCCGGAGAAAACGAACGGGCGGGCCCGGTTCGGGATCGACACGTTCCTTCCCGGAATGGTGTACGCCAAGGTCGCCTATCCACCCACCCGCGAGGCCGGCAAGCACACGGCGGTCGACGACAGCGCCGCGAAGAAGGTGAAGGGCTACGTCGCGACGGTGGTCACCCCGGGGCTCGTGGCCGTCGTCGCCACCACCTACGAGAACGCCGTCAAGGCGCGCGACGCGCTCCGCATCACCTGGGATCAGGGACCGAACGCGAACGTCAGCTCGGAGTCGATCTTCGCGGCCTTCGCCAAGAAGGCCGCGGAGGACACGAGCGCCCTGGCCTGGCTCGAGGCGGGCGACGTCAAGGCGGCCATGGCCCAGGCGCCCAAGCGCCACGAGGCCACGTTCACGACGGACTATGTGGCCCATATGCAGATGGAGCCGATGAACTGCGTCGTCCGTTTCGCCGACGGCGCCTACGACATCTACACGGGCAGCCAGTTCCAGACGTTTGCGGCCGGCACGCTGGCGGCCACGCTCGGGGTGGACCCGTCGAAGATCCGCATCCACCAGCAGTACCTCGGCGGCGGCTTCGGGCGCCGGCTCGAGCCGGACATCATGGTAGAAACCGCCCTGATCGCACGCGAGGTCAAGCGCCCGGTGAAGCTCATCCGCTCGCGCGAGGAGGACCTGCGCCGCGACTTCTACCGGTCGGCGACGCTCCAGATGCTCCGGGCGGGGCTCGACGGGGACGGCAAGGTCA
>WNEP01000313.1_pt1 | contig 34419 bp, 27 predicted proteins | sample 5399961 | NCBI WGS metagenome assembly WNEP01 (sample SAMN13153329, study PRJNA577476) | soil metagenome | isolation source: 20 cm grassland meadow soil pre-rain plot 5 | place: USA:California | collected 2015-09-08 | reverse complement strand
AGCAGCGCGCCCAGCACCGCGACCAGCAGGACGAGCGGGTAGTGTGGCCGCTCTAATGCGGCCACAACCATCCGAACGTGCCGGCGGTCAACAGCGCGTAGATCAACCCGTCCACCGTCTCCTTGGTCGTCGTGAGCCAGGACCGGCGGTACCAGATCGACATCTGCCACAGGGCCAACGAGTAGCCGACGAACGCGGTAACCCCGGTGAAACAGAACACACTCCGGAACGGAGCTGCGGATGGCAGGGCGCGCCCGGCGACGTAGCCGGCGAAGCCTCCGACGACCACGGCGTAGACGAACCACTGGACGAGCTGCTTTCCCATGCCCATCGAGCCACCGGGGAACACGGTGAGCATAACGACGGGGCCTCGCTTGAACTTTTCGGCGAACTGCGGGGTGCGCATCTCCGCCCGGCTCGACGGGCGGGGCATCATGTAGTCCCCCGGCGCGATGGCGAGCGGGCGGAGCGCGTCCATCACCCGGTCTTCGCTCGACAGCTTGGGGTAGTCGCTCTTGTGCCAGGGCGACGCCATGTGGATGGCGGAACTGACGACGAACACCAGCACCGCCGACACCAGGATGGGCAGCCACAGCGCTAACAGGCCGGTCATGAGTACCTCCACCTATTGCGGCTGTCGCACTGTCCGCAGATACGGTTTGTGCGTCTTGAACCCTTGCGGGTATTTCTTTTTCGCGTCCTCATCCGAGACCGAGGCCGGGATGATGACGTCCTGGCCCGGCTTCCAGTTCACGGGCGTCGCGACGGTGTGCCGGGCCGTGAGCTGCACCGAGTCGAGCAACCGCAGCACCTCGTCGAAGTTGCGCCCGGTGCTCATCGGATAGACGATCATCGCTTTCACTTTCTTGTCCGGCCCGATCACGAACACCGAGCGCACGGTGGCGTTGTCCGCCGCGGTGCGTTTCCCACCGGTCGCGTTGGGGTGAATCATGTCGTACAACTTGGCGACGGTCAGGTCGGGGTCGCCGATGAGGGGGTAGTTGACCGCGTAGCCTTGCGTTTCCTTGATGTCGCCAAGCCAGCGCTCGTGATCGCTCACGGGGTCCGCGCTCAAGCCGATTATTTTCGCGTGACGCTTGTCGAACTCCGGCTTGAGGCGCGCCATGTACCCCAGCTCGGTGGTGCACACCGGGGTAAAGTCCTTGGGATGCGAGAACAGGATCGCCCACTGGTCCCCCACCCATTCGTGAAAGCGGATGGTGCCCTCGGTGGTCGCGGCGGTGAAATCGGGGGCCTCGTCGCCGATACGGATCGCCATAGCCGGTCTCTCTGCGAGCGGATAGCGCTGTAAACTGCGGCGCCGCCGCCGCGCCGCAAGGAGCCTCGCCAGGGACCTCAGCGCCCGCCGTTCGCCAGATCCGTGACCACACCGGCGAGCGTGCGCACCTTCGCCTGGTCTGGGGCAGCCGGCGCATCGCCCGTGAGCTGGGCGACCAGCTGCGTCAGGGCAGTGTGGCGCTCTTGCCCGGACAGCCGCTCGGCGCGCGCCAGCGCACTGCGGGCCGCCGCCACTTTGGCGGAGGCCAACCCTTCGGAGCGCGCCAGCTGGTCCAGGTACGCGCGCGCCACCACGAAGCTCGGGGGCCACACCAGCTTCGGCTGATCCTGCACGTTCAGGTAGTCGAAGTGCACCAGCTTGGCCGCGTCGATCTCGCTCTGCGACAGCAATCCGCTGGGCTCGAGCTCGAACACGTCGAGCCCGCGCCCGATTTCGGAGCTCACGATGTAGCCGTTGTACCAGTAGGCGGACCACGAGCCCGCGCCCACCAGCTTGGTCGAATCCATCGGGCCGCGATCGAAGTACGCGATCTCCTTGGGATGCGCCGCATCGGTCCAGTCGAACACGGAGACGCCGCCCTGGTACCAGCCCTGCACCATGATGTCGCGCCCGGGCACGGGGACGAGCGAGCCGTTGTGCGCCACGCAGTTCTCGAACACCGTCTGCGGCGCGGGCATCTTGTAATAGCTCCGGAACGTCATCGCGGCGCCCGTCACTGCGAAGATGGCGTCGGCGCCCCACTCGGGCTTGTCGGTAGCGCGGCACTTAGGCGCCAGACCCCCGCCCCACTCGTCGGTGAACAAGACCTTGGTGCCGTCGTTGTTGAACGTCGCCGAATGCCAGAAGGCGAAGTTCGAGTCGGCCACGGCGGCGATACGGCGCGGCTGGACCGGATCGCGAATGTCGAGCAGCAGGCCGTAGCCGGCGCACGCCCCGCCTGCGATACCGAGCGCCGGATACACCGTGATGTCGTGGCACTGCACGGGTCCGGGCCGCGGGCCGTTTGCGGGCGCGGGCGGATTGAACCGCCGATCCACGATGCCTTGGGCGGCGGCCCGCAACGTGGCGCTGTCGGCGCCCGTCGGCGCTCCGCTCCCCCCGCGCGCCTTGACGATGCTGTCGAGCTGCGCTGCCACGAACCGCGGCCCCAGCACGATCTCCTCGCCGCGCACGGTCGCCGTGAAGCCTCCCTTGGCGCGCGCCTCCGCGGCGGCTTTGGCCGCCTCGGCGATGTCCTCCGGCGCCTCGCCGTGCGCCTCCCGATGGGCCAGGTCGGCCAGGATCGCCGGCTTGCTCACGACATGCGCCTGCTCGGGATGGGCGAGCGGCACTTGAATCACCTCGATGCGGAACAGCTCGCTGTTTGGATCCTGGTCGGGCGAGAGCGCCGAGCAGCCCGCCAGCTCGTTGGGCGAGCGGACCCCTGCCGAACCCGAGACGTAGATGTAGAGGTTAGCCGTGTCCTTCGGGTCGGTCACCACGGTGTGGGTGTGCGAGCCGCGGCAGGTCTGCACACTGGTGATCGGCTTGGGGTGCGCAATATCGGTGATGTCGAAGATGCGGATGCCGCGCAACCGGTCCTTGCTCACCGAATCCGGTACGCCGCCGATGCCGCAGTCGAGCCGGCCATTGAAGTCCTCGCCGGACGCGAACAGCAGGTTACGGTACACCGAGACGTCGTTCTGCTGCTCGGGGCAGACGTAGGTCGTGACCAGCACGGGATGGCTCGGCTGCGCGATGTCCCACACCTGCAGCCCGTGGAAGTTACCCTGGATCACGTAGTGTCCCGTAAACGCGAGATCCGAATTGAGGTACCCGAAGTCGCCCAGATCGCCCGGATTGGTGAACGCCGCCGGCTTCGGCGCCGCGGCCACCACGCGCAGGTTCCAGGCCGCCTCGGCGGCGTTCATCCATCCGGCGCGCAGGCCCACGCGGCGATCGGGGCTGGGGGCCGTGGTGGACATATCGAACTTCGCGGAGGTGGCGCACGCCGCGACCGTGCCGATCGCGAGCAACAGGGACAGGGATCTCACTGAGGACTCCGTGGAGAGGTGTGTGACAAGGCGTCGAGCATGCGCGTCATACGGTCGATCTCGGCTGTCTGGTCGGCACTGATGTCGGAGGCGATCTGAAACAGTAGCCCGTCCCGGGCGGCGCGGGGCGTGTCGATCAGCGTGCGCACCATGGTGAGCGCACCCCGGTGGTGCTGGATCATGTCCGTGAGGAACAGCCGGTCGAAGTCGGGTCCCCGGGCGCTGTCGAGCTGCGCCAGCTGCGCGTCGCTCAGCATGCCCGGCATGAGCATGGAGTGATCCATGCCCGGCATCGTGTGGCCGGGCGCGTCGGCGTCCGGGACGGGCTCATGGCGCTCCCGGAGCCAGCGTTGCATGGCCGCGATCTCGTCGCGCTGCCCGACGACGATCCGTTCGCACAGCGCGCGCAGCGCCGGGCCGGCGCCGTGCGCGGGTGCCCAGCCGGCGATCAGCACCGCCTGCGCGTGGTGCGCAATCATGCCCGCCATGAAGTGCACGTCGGCGGCCGTGTACGGCCGACCGCTGTCGGTCTGAGTCTCGCCTGCGGTGGCGCAGGTCCCTGTGGCGAGGATCGCCAGCGCCACCGCGCGTGCCCGCGATGCTGGTCTCTTCATGCCGGGCGCTTAAGGTGCGCGAGAACCGGCTGCGGGCGCAAGGGCGCCACGGGTCAGCGCGGCGCGTCCCAGACCGCCACGCCCACGCGCGAGTCGGCCGTGCCGTAATACAAGTACCAGCGCCCCTTGAATGGGACCAGCCCCTCCACGAACGTCGTGCCCTCGGGGTATTGTCCGGTCCGCTCGTAGTCCTCGCCCGGCTGGATGAACGGCTCGTCCAGACGCGCGGTCAGCTTGAGCGGGTTTCGGCCGTCGTACAGTGCCTGCCCGCCGGTGTAGACGCGCGCCGGAAGCCGCGGGTCGCCGTACGTCCCGCTGTTGCCGGCATTGTAAAGCACGACGATCCCGCGCTCGGTGAGGATGGCGGGCGGTCCGGCCTCGACCAGCCAGGAGTCGAAATAGCCGGGCCGCGGCGCGAGCACGCGCAGCGGCCTTCCCTGAGCGTCCTCCACCGGTGTCCACTGCACCAGATCGTCCGAGGTCGCGATCAGGATCTCGGGCACGTTGAAGTACATCCAGTACTTGCCGTTCACTCTGGTCGCGATGACGCGGTCCCCCTCGACCCGGGCCACGATGGCGCCGGACTTGGACTCGAGGTCGCGATACTTCCCGCCGTTCGCAGCGGCGAACGCGGGACCGCGCTTGGTCCAGTGGATCAGGTCGCGCGACGTCGCGACGGCGAGGCGGGGAATACGGCGGTTCCACTGCGTGTACGTGAGGACGTAGGTGCCGTCGTCGGACTCGACCACCCGCGGATCCTCGACGCCCCCCGGCCACTCGCGGGGGGCCTCCGCGTCCCGATCCGGGTATAGCACCGGCGCGCCGCGGCGCGTGAAGCGCAGGCCGTCCGTGCTCTCCGCCAAGCCGATGCGCGAGGTGTGATGCCCGATTTCCCGGTCGCCGCTCGCGTCCTCGGCCCGGTACAGCACGTAGACCGTACCGTCCTTCACGACGGCGGCGGGGTTGAACGTGGCGTGCTCCTCCCATCGCACGAGGCTGTCGTTCGTGGGAGAGCGGAACGTGGCGCTGGGATCGGGCGCGATCACCGGATTCACCGCCCTGGGCTTGTGGAAGGGGCCGAACGCCCAAGGGGAGGGGGGCTGCTGCGCGCGTGCCACGCCGGGGAGCGCGCCGAGCAGGCAAAGGACGGAACGGAGCTCGCCGGGCACGCGCACGTCCCGAGTCTGGAGGCCTCCCCCCGCGCGGTCAAGTGGCGCATAATAGACCGACCTCGGGACAGGGAGATGTCGTGAACGGGAAACGCAACGACTGGTCGCGTCGCGAATTCGTGGGCACGAGTGCGGCGGCGGCCGGCGCATCGCTCGCCGCGCAGACGCTCGGGCCCATTCCTCAGCGGTTCCTCACGCGTCCCCCCCCCAGTCCCGCCAGCGACCGGGTCCGCTTCGGCATGGTCGGCATCGGCATGCAGGGCTCGGGACTGTTAGGCAATGCCATCACGCTGCCGGGCGTCGAGTGCGCCGCCGCCGCCGACTTGTACGACGGCCGGCACACGCTGGCCCGCGAGATCGTGCGGCCCGATCTGCCCGTCACGCGCCGCTATCAGGAGCTGCTCGACAACAAGGACATCGATTGCATCGTGGCGGCGGTGCCCGATCATTGGCACAAGCAGGTGGTGGTGGACGCGGTGAGCGCCGGCAAGGACATCTACTGCGAAAAGCCGATGTCGCACAGCGCCGCGGACGGCGTGGCCATGGTGGAAGCCGGGAAGCGAACGGGACGCATCATCCAGATCGGCTCGCAGCGCGTGAGCTCTCAAGTCTGCGCCAAGGCCAAGGAGCTGATCGCCCAGGGAACGCTCGGCGAGCTGATGCTCGTCGAGGGCTGGCTCGGACGCAACGATCCCACCGGAGCGTGGGAGTATCCACCGCCGCCCGATCTGTCGCCCAAGAACCTGGACTGGGACACGTGGCAAGGCACCGTCCCCAAACGCTCGTTCGATCCTTTCATATTTGCGCGGTGGCGCTGCTGGAAGGAGTACGGCACGGGAGTGGCCGGCGACCTGTTGGTGCACCTGGTGAGCGGGATGATGTTCATGCTCGGAATCAACGCGCCCCCCAAGCAGGCGAGCGCGATGGGGGGCATCCGGCGCTGGAAGGACGGCCGCAACATGCCCGACGTGCACGCCGTCGTCTACGACTACGACGGGCTGCCGGTATACATGCGGCTGAACCTGGGAACGGAAATGCCCGAGACGTACCGCATCCAGGGCGCGAAAGGCTTGCTGGAGGTCACCGGCTCGGGCCTGACGTTTACGCCCCAATCCGGCAAGGATCAGTACCCCAGCTATTACACAGGCAGCTACCCGCGCGCATTGCGCCAGGCGTACCTGGCCAAGTGGCACGAGGAAAACGATCCGAAGCCGGGTCAACCGGTGGTGATGCCGGAGACGATCTCATTCACCGGACCCGATTTCGACGACGTCCGGCCGCACCTGTGGACGTTCTTCGAGGCCGTGCGCACCCGCAAGCCGGTGACGGAGGACGTGGTGTTCGGCCACCACGCCGCGCTCGCCTGTCACATGGCCAACGAGTCGTACTTCCGGAAGACCGGTGTCACCTGGGACGAGGTCTCGAAGACGATCAAGAGCTGAGCGACGTCACGGCTTCTTGCGGGGCCGCTCGTCCCAGGCGATCGGGAAGGTCTCGTTGCAGTGCGGGCACAGCTGCTCCGCGAGCCTGGTGGCCGGCAGCTCCACGCGTCGCCGGCAGCCGGGGCACACGATGTACGCCTGCCGCAGGCCCTGCGGGGTGCGCTCGGGCCTGACCTTCGGGTTGCGCACGACGGTCCACTCCCCGGGCGGCGTGGCGCGGAGCTCCACGTAGGGGCGCGGCACCGAGACGCGCGTCCCCTGGATGCTGACCACGACTTCGAGGGCGGTCACCGGGGCCACCACGCGATACCAGGCACCGAGGCGTAACGGCAGGTCCACGGGAGTCTTCAAGCGCGCCCAGTGGGTGTCGCCTTCAGGCTTGTTCGGGCGTGCCGCGCGCGATACCAAGAGCCGCCTCGACCAGCGGTTTCACGGACGCAACCCTGTCGCCGCAGGCGCGCGTGAGCTGCTCCAGATCGGGAATGAAGTGCTGAACCGGGGGAGGTGATGAGGCACGGCCATGGCGTAGGCCTCAATAACGCACAATCGGCGGGACCAGGCAAGCGAATTACGTGACCGCAGGTCATGCAGCAGCGAAGTGCGGGTTCTCGATCAGGCCCACGAGATTGCCGAACGGATCGGCGACGGTCGCCACGCGAATGTCGCCACCGACGTCCTGGACCGACGCCTTGAGGGTCGCCCCCGCCGCGGTAAAGTGTCGGACCGCCGCGTCCACGTCCGGGACACCCCAGTAGGCGACGGCGCCACCCGCGCCCGGCGCGACGCCCTTCGTGTCCGGATCCAGCCCCAGCTCGTAGCCGCCGACATTGAATCCCACGTAGAACGACTCGTCGAAGTACGGTTCCACGCCGAACGCCCTGCTGTACCAGGCCTTGGCGCGCTCCAGGTCGGAGACATGGTAGATGACCGTGCGCAGGCCGAGCATCATACGGCCGATTCGCCTTCGCTGAACCCCATGAGCGTGCGCATGTGGAACGTCCGTAAGCTGCGGGCGAGACACCGCGCCGCGCAAGGAGACGACGCGCCGGCCCATCAGCATCGACCCCACTGCCCGCGTATATCAGAATGCCTTCTCCTCACGATACGCGCGCGTGGCTGCCGGACGACCGCTGATCTGGAGTCTGAGTCTCCTGGTGGTGGCCGTTGCCCCGCGCAGGGCGACGGCGCAGGTCGGCGCCACGACCGACATCATCACGGGGACCGTCACGGGCCCCGACAGCCAGCCGCTCGCCGGGGCCGTGGTCCAGGCGATCTCGCTCGAAACCCAGATCTCCCGGCAGCGCACCACGGATACGCGCGGGCGGTTCACCATCGTGTTCCCGGACGGCGGCGGCCAGTATCAGCTCATCGCCCGCTACATCGGGATGGCCCCCACGCGGCTCAGCGTCGCCCGCCAAGCCGACGAGGACCGGCTCGTCGCCGATATCCGCCTGGGACTGGCGGCGGTTCCGCTCGAGCCCGTCACCGTCACCGCCCGCCGCAACCCGCGGGGCAACGAGCGACCGACGCCCGGATCGACCGAGCGGGACCTGTCGCCGCAATTACTCGCTCGGCTACCGATCGACGCCTCGGACTTGAACTTGGTTGCCACGCTGGCGCCCGGTGTCGTGGGGATCGCCGGCACCGACTCGACCGACGCGGCGTTTTCGGTCGCCGGCCAGCGCACCACCGCCAACGACATCACGCTCGACGGTATGTCGTTCGGCTCGGGCAGCGTCCCCCAGGACGCCGTGCGGTCGACCCGCGTGGTCAAGAGCACCTATGACGTGGCACGGGGACAGTTCTCCGGCGGACTCGTTGCTTCCACCACGCGCAGTGGTACCAACGTGCCGCAGGGGTCCTACACCTACACGCTGCGTGACAAGGACCTCGCCTGGGGCGGGCCCACCGCGTCGCCGTTCGGGCAGGGGTACACCCAGAACCAGGTGGGCGGCGGCATGGGAGGGCCGATCATCGCGAACAAGCTGTTCGTGTTCGGCGCCCTGCAGGGCCGCTGGCGCGCCCAGGGATTGACGTCGCTCTCGAGCGCCGACGCCGCGACCCTGGCGCGGTTGGGCGTCAGCCCCGACTCGGTCGCGCGCTTCATCGGCCTCGCTCAGCAGAGCGGCACGCCGATCACCGTCCCTGGTCTCCCCGACGACCGCGCCACGGACAATACCACCGGTCTGGTGCGGCTGGACTGGAACCTGTCCGACGCCCAGACGCTCATGCTGCGGCTGGACGGCCGCTGGAACTCGCAGCAACCCACCCGGCTCGGCGCCCTCGCGCTCCCGCCCACCGGCGGCACGATGTCGCAGACCGGCGGTGGGATCATGGGGTCTCTCACGTCGTACTTCGGCGGGAACTTCATCAACGAAGCGCGCGGCTACGTCTCGAGCAGCCAGCGCGACAACACCGGGTACGTGACGCTCCCCGCCGGTCGGGTGCAGGTCGCCTCGCCGCTCAGCGTCACCAACCTGAGCTTCGGCGGCAATGCCGGATTCCCGCAGACGACGGACAATCGCTCCCTCGAGGCCAGCGACGAGTTCTCCTGGCTGCCGGGGCGCACGGCGCACCGCATCAAGCTGGGTCTGTACCTGAACGGCACGGAGCTGCAAGAAAACCTCGCCGTGAACCAGCTGGGGACGTTCACCTTCCCGTCGCTCACGGCGCTCGCGGCCGACAGCCCCGCGACGTTCACACGGACGCTCAGTCCGCTCGAGCGCCAGGGCACGGCGTGGAACGCCGCCGTCTATCTGGGCGACACGTGGCGCGCGGCGGGTGGATTGCAGCTCACGTATGGCGCTCGCGTGGAATCCGCTCGGTTCAGCGGCGCGCCGGCCTTCAATCCGACGGTCGATTCGCTGTTTGGGCTGCGCACCGATCACATCCCCACCGAGCTGCACGTCTCGCCCCGCCTGGGATTCACCTGGATGCTGGCCGGCTCGGACGGCCCCGCGAGCACCATCGTGCGCGGCGGCGTGGGGGACTTCCGCAGTCTCACGCCCACCGGGCTGTACAGCGCGGCGCTCGCGGCGCCGGGCCTGTCCAACGCGGAGGAGCAGCTCGTCTGTATCGGCGCCGCGGTGCCCACGCCGGACTGGTCCGCGTACCTGCAGGATCCGTCCGCCATCCCGTCGCAGTGCACTGACACGGCGAGCGCGGTGACGATCACGCCGCACCCCAACGTGACGGTGTTCGACCCAGCGTTCGCGGCGCCGCGCGCCTGGCGCGCCTCGCTCGGCGTGCAGCGCCGCATCTTCGGCACGTACACCGTGTCGCTCGACGCGAGCTACGCCCGCGGCATGAGCCAGTACGGCTTCCGCGACCTGAACCTCGTCACCACGCCTGCGTTCACGCTCGCGAACGAGGGCAACCGGCCGGTGTACGTGCCGGCGGATTCGATCGTCTCCGCCACCGGCGCGCTCAGCTCCACCGATTCCCGGCTCTACCCGCAGTTCGGGCAGGTGCTCGTGATCGGGTCGGACCTGCAGTCGGATACCAAACAGCTGACGCTCGGCTTCGGCGGGTTCACGGGACGAGGGATGAGCTTCCAGCTGTCGTACACGTACACGCGGGCGCGCGACCAGTCGTCGTTCTCGTCGGGCGCGTCGTCGCAGGGGTTCGCGGCCGCGAGCACCGCCGGGGACCCCAACGTGCGCGAGTGGGCCACGTCGAGCTTCGAGCGGCGCCATTCGTTTCTGGGCACGCTGACCTACCCGATCACCGCCGCGCTCGAGATCACCGGCATCGGACGCCTCACGTCGGGGACGCCATTCACGCCCACCGTGGGATCGGACATCAACGGCGACGGCACGCGTAACGACCGGGCGTTCGTGTTCAATCCCGGCACCACGACCGATACGAGCGTCGCCCACGCGATGCGCACGCTGCTCGCCAACGCTCCCGCCGCCGTGCAAAGCTGCCTCGAGACGCAGCTCGACCAGGTCGCCGCGCGGAACTCGTGCCGCGGCCCGTGGCAGCCATCGCTCGACTTGCAGCTCAACTGGCGCCCCGACTGGCTCGGGCTGGACCGGCGGCTGACGATTTCCCTGGTGACGGTGAACCTGCTCGGCGGCCTCGACGAATGGCTGCACGGCACGGCGAACTTGCACGGCTGGGGGTTCAGCGCCGCGCCCGATCCCGTGCTGCTCTATGTCAGAGGGTTCGATCCCACGTCCGAAAGCTTCCGCTACGCCGTGAACCAGCGGTTCGGCGCCATCGCGGGGGCAAACGGCGGCGTCACCGTGCCGTTCCAGATCGGCATCCAGGCCCACCTCGCCATCGGACCGGACCGCACGCGCGACCGGATCCGCACGGCGTTCGGCGGGCGTGGCGGCCGCGGGGGAGGCACAGGGTTGCTGGGCGGGGATTCCGCCAGCGTGGCGAGCTTCGCCGCGCGCTTCGCCCAGATCCTGCCGAATCCGATCAGCGTGATGCTGGGCCTCAAGGACACGCTCCAGCTCGCCGACTCCCAGATGGCGGCTCTCACAGCGATCGCCGACTCGCTCGACGCCAAGAACGGCGCGGTGCGAGACTCGCTCCGGGCCGACGTGCAGCGCGCCGGTGACCGCCCCGACCCGGGGGTCCTGTTCGCCCGCATGCGACCGCGGTTGCAGGCCGGACGCGACAACATCCGCAGGGCGCTCGAGCAGGCCCGCGCCGTGCTCACCCCGGAGCAATGGAAAAAACTACCCGACGCGCTGAAGTCCCCCGGCCTTGGAGGCGGGGCACGACGACGCGGTGGAGGAGAGCCATGAACCTGACCACGCGAATCGCACTCACCGGACTGGCGTTGGCCGGCGAGGGGACATCGAGATCAAAGCGCATTGGCAGGGGAACGACTTCGTGGTGGAGCGGAAAGTGTCGGGTGGTGGCAAGGTGACCGAGGATTATCTCAAGTCATGAGGGGCGATACACGCCCCACACGCCCCGCAACACGTCGGAGATCTCCCCCACGGTCGCCCGGGCACGCACCGCGTCGAGGATCGGGTCCATGAGTGGCGCGGCGGAGTCGCGGGCCGCGCGCTCGAGCACGCCCAGCACGCGTTTCACGTTTCCCGTGTCCCGTTTCCCGCGTATTTCCGTCAGCCGTCGCCGCTGCGCGGCCGCCAGCGCCGAGTAGTCGGGCGCGGACATCGACGGAATCGGCTGCTCGTCGGTGTACTCGTTCACCCCCACGACCACGGCCTGGCCCGACTCGATCGCGCGCTGGGCGGCGAAGGCGCTCTTGGCGATCGCGTCCTGAAAGACGCCCCGCTCCACCGCCTTCGCCGCCCCACCCGCCTGCTCGACCCCGTCGAGCAGCGCGCGGGCCTCGCGCTCCATGCGCTCGGTGAGCGCCTCGATGTACCAGCTCCCGCCCACCGGGTCCACCGTCTCGGGCACGCCGGTTTCATGGGCCAGAATCTGCTGGGTGCGGAGCGCCAGGGTGGCGCTTTGCTCGGTGGGGAGCGCCAGGGCTTCGTCGTAGGCGTTGGTGTGGAGCGACTGGGTGCCGCCCAGCACCGCCGCCAGCGCCTGGATCGCCACCCGCACCACGTTGTTCTTGGGTTGCTGTGCCGTGAGGGTCGACCCGCCCGTCTGCGTGTGGAAGCGCAGGCGACACGCCGCGTCGCCCGCCTGGAAGCGGTCCTTCATGAGCCGCGCCCACAGCCTCCGGGCCGCTCGAAACTTGGCGACTTCTTCGAATAGATCGGTGAACGACGCGAAGAAGAACGAGACCCGTGGCGCCAGCTGGTTCACGTCCAGCCCCGACGCCACCGCGCGCCGCAGGTACTCGAGCCCGTTCGCAAACGTGAACGCCAGCTCTTCGACGGCGGTCGCCCCGGCCTCGCGCATGTGATATCCCGACACCGAAATGGGATTGAAGCTCATCCGCTCCGCGGCCACGAAGCGGCACAGCTCGGTGACGAGGCGCAACGACGGCTCGATGGGATAGATGTAGGTGCCGCGCGCGATGAATTCCTTCAGGATGTCGTTCTGCACCGTGCCCTGCAGCTTGCCCCGCGGCACGCCCTGCTCCTCCCCGACCACGACGTACATCGCGAGCAGCACGGCGGCCGTCGCGTTGATGGTCATGGACGTGGAGACCCGGTCCAGGGGAATCCCGTCGAACAGACGCGCCAGATCGTCCACCGTATCGATCGCCACGCCGGCGCGCCCCACTTCGCCCGCGGCCATGGGATGGTCGGAGTCGTACCCCATCTGGGTCGGTAGATCGAACGCCACCGACAACCCCGTCTGACCCGCGGCGAGCAGATGGCGGAACCGCGCATTGGTGGCTTCCGCGGTCCCGAAGCCCGCGTACTGGCGCATGGTCCAGAGCTTGCCGCGATACATGGTCGGGTGGACGCCGCGCGTGAACGGGAACGCGCCGGCGTCGCCCAGCTCGCGCGCCAGATCGCCGGTCCAGTCTTCCGGACCGTACACGGGCTTGCGCTCGCTCACGGCGCCGACACGGCGGCCTCGGCGCCGATGATGCGCGCCGCGAACGCGACATCGTCCCGGCTGCCGATCACGAGCGGCGTGTGCTGGTGCAGGTCCTCGGGCACGATGTCGAGAATGGAGCGGCAGCCGTCGGTGGCCCGACCGCCCGCCTGCTCCACCACCAGCGCGAGCGGCGCCGCCTCGTACAAGAGACGCAGCTTGCCCTGCGGGTAATTCGTGGCGGCAGGATAGAGAAAGATGCCGCCGGAGATGAGATTGCGATGGAAATCGGCGACGAGCGAGCCGATGTAGCGCGCGTTCTTGGGCTGGACCTCACCCTCGCCGTTCTTGAACGCGCCCACCACGCGCTGCACCGCCGGCGCCCAGCGGTTCCAGTTGCTCTCGTTCACGCTGTAGTACCGGCCGACCGGTGGCGTGGTGATGTTGGGATGGGACAGGAGAAACTCACCGATGGTCGGATCGAGCGTGAACCCGTGCACTCCCTGCCCGGTCGTGTACACCAGCATCGTGCTCGAGCCGTACAGGATGTATCCCGCCGCCACCTGCTTCTTGCCCACCTGAAGACAGTCGGACAGACCCGCCGTGTCGGTGCGTTTGCTAAGGCGCTTATGAATCGAGAAGATCGTGCCGATCGAGACGTTCACGTCGATGTTGGCGGAGCCGTCCAGCGGATCGTACAACACGACGTACTTCCCGGACGGCTTGCCCGGCGGGACCGGTACCGGCGCCGGGTCTTCCTCGGACGCGGTGACACACACGCGGCCCGTGTACTGCACGCTCTGGCGCACGGTCTCGTTGGCGAAGAGATCGAGCTTCTGCTGCAAGTCGCCCGAGACGTTGACGGCGCCGGCGGGACCGAGAATGTCGCTCAGGCCGGCGCGCCGCACGTGTCGCGAGATGATCTTGGCCGCGAGACACAGGTCGTACAGCAGGTTCGACAGCTCCCCGGTCGCCTCGGGGTGCAGCCGCTCCTGCTCCATGATGAAGCGCTCAATCGTGATGACTTCTGAGCCTTGCACCGTGGCCGTCCGTGGAGAAGGTGATGGTGCCGCGCTCGTCGGTTCTGAGCACCGTGACGCCGTGCGCCGCGAGGCGCGCGAGCACGTCGGGCGTCGGGTGGCCGTAGCGGTTGTGCCGGCCCACGCTGATGACCGCCTCGTGCGGCGCCAGCTCGTCGAGCCACGCGTCTGAGGTCGCACTGCGCGAGCCGTGATGCCCCACCTTCAGCAGCTCGACAGGACCCACCCGCCCCGCGAGCCGCGCCTCGACCGGCAGTCCGGCATCGGCCTGAAACAGCAGGTGCACCGCCCCATACGTTACCGTTAGCACCACGCCGTGCTCGTTCACATCGAGCGGCAGCGTCATCCAGAGCGAGTCCGGGCTCAACACTTCGAGCGCCACGCCGTCCAGCTCGATCCGGTCGCCGGCCCGCGCCGGGTGCCAGCGCGCGCCCGACTCTTCTACCCTGGCGAGAAACTCGAGATACAGCGGCCGCCCCAGTGGCTCCCCCGGCTCGAGCACCAGCTCGGGATCGAACGCTTCTACCACCGCGGGCATCCCGCCCAGGTGATCGGCGTCGCCGTGCGTCGCCACCGCCACCGCCACCCGGCCGGCCCCTTGGCGCCGCAAGAACGGGACCACCACCCGGCGTCCCGCGTCGCTCTCGGGCGTGCGGGGGCCCGCATCGATCACGACCCACCGTCCGTGAGGCGTTCGCAACAGCGCTGCATCGCCTTGTCCTACATCGAGAAAGAATACCGTCAAGCAACGACAGGCGTCGAGGGGAAAGACGTCACGCAAGGTCGTCGCGACGAAGACCGTGGTCGCGAAGGCAACGCGGGCGGCGATCAGCCAGGGCCGCCGCGGTGAGTGCCACAGCCACCACGCGACCAGCGCGACGCCGGCCCAGACGGCCGCCGCCTCCCACCCCGCGACCATCACGACGTGCCCGCCCGGCACCACCGCCGCCGTGCCCGCCGCGAGGTCGAGCAGCGCGAGTCCCAACCCGGCTCCCGCGGCCACCAGATGCGCGGCACCGGCGATCACTCCCGACAGCGCCAGCGCGAGGACAAGGCCCGGCACCACGATCCCGGCCAGCGGGATCGCCACCAGGTTCGCAAGCACGCCGATCGGCGCAACGGTGCCGAACGTGAAGGCGCTGATGGGCGCGGTGAGTAGCGTGGCGGCCAGCGCCGGCGCGACCAGCCGCACGACGCGCCCCTCACGCGCACACGCGCGGTCGGCCCAGATCACCGCGGCGATCCCCGCGACCGAGAGCCAGGCGCCCACCGAGCGTAACGCGAACGGATCCGCCAGCAGCACGCCAAGCGCCGAGAGGGCGATCATGCCGCGCGGCGCCACCACGCGCTGGCGCCTGCGAGCGATCTCGGCGAGCAGCAACATCGCGCCGGCCCGGACGGCGGGCGGGGGCCACCCGAGCAGCCACAGATAGGCGCCGAGCAGCAGAACCGTCGCGGCAAAGCGGGGAGCGGACGCGAGCCGCAGCTTGCGCAACAGCAGCGCCAGCCAGGCGGCGAGGAACCCGACATGCAGCCCCGAAATGGCGAGCAGATGCGCCAGCCCGGAGCGGACGTAGCGCTCGCGAATGTCGGGATCGAGCACGGCGTTGGGAGCGAACACCAGCGCGTCCACGATGGGTGCCCGCGCACCGAACAGCTCGGCGCTCCGCGCCGCGAGCCGGTCGCGCATCGCCCCGCGGCCGCGCGGTGTGGCGTCGAGACGCACCAACCGGCGGACCACGAGCACGCCGCGGTCTGCGACGCCGCTCCATCGGCCCGCGACCACCCACTCCGTCCCGCCGCGAGCGGCGTGTTCCTCGGGCCAGCGTAGCCGCAGGGGACCGCCGCACCTGCCGGCAACTGCGTCGGCGTCCACGACGCCGCCCTGCGACGAGACCGGGTCGAGCAGGCGGACGGCGGCGGCCACCGTCTCCCGTTTCCCGTCTCCCGATTCCCGTCCCCACGTCCCCGCGCACGTGACGTCCCGCTCTCGGACAGCCGCGACGCCCCAGAGCGTCCCGGCGACTCCCATAATCCCGACCGCAGCACCGAGCGGCGCGCGGCGTGCGAGCAAAAGGGCTGCAACCAGCACGGGCGCAACCGCGTACAGCGCACCGCGCATTGCAAACAAGTCGAGGCCGGCGTACAGCCCGGCCCCGAAGGCGATACTCAGGAAGAGAATCGGCGGCCGCACCTGGGGCCGCCTAGCGACCTACATCAGCTGCACGGGCCTCGCCCCGCAGCGGGGCGCCAGCCCCACCTTGCGGAATCCCTCGAGCAGCGCCACGTCGAGCTTGGCTTTCTCCTGGTCGCTGTCGAGCCGCAGCTCCACCAGCACCTCGCCCTGCGGCGTGGACACGTAGCTCGGGGCCAGCCGGTTGAGGGCGTATACCAGCACGTCGCCGCGGCACGTGTCGCAGCCGCAGAACCGCGGCAGCTGGGGGCGCAACTTCGCGTACTCGCGCTGCACCACCTCGTACGTCACGTTCGTTACCCCACGACGGCGAGCTCCTGGCCGACCGTCCGCGCGGCGAAGGTCGAGCCGGTCGTGCCGGTGAAGCGCACCATGCGGTACGACCCGATCCACTGGTCAGGCCCCGGGAACAGAGCGACTTTGTTGGCGCGGGTCCGCCCTTGGAGCAGGTCGCCGCGCTTGGCCCACCCTTCGACGAGGACCTCGTGCGTGCTGCCCACCAGTGCGACGTTCTTGCGCCGGGCGATGCCCCGGACGGCCGCGACCAGCCGCTCGAGCCGCTCCCCGGCGACGGGGTCGGGCACGACGTCCTTGAGGCGTGTTGCGGGCGTCCCCTCGCGCGGCGAATAGCGGAACGTGAAGGCGTCGTCGAACGCCACCGCCTCGACGAGCGACAGGGTCTCCCGGAAATCCTCCTCGGACTCGCCGGGGAACCCGACGATGATGTCGGTGGTGAGAGCGATGCCGGGCATGGCGTCGCGTAGCACCGCGACGACGGCCAGGTAGCGGTCGCGATCGTAGCGCCGCAGCATCCGCCTGAGCACGCGCGAGCTGCCGCTCTGCACCGGCAGGTGCACGTGCTCGCACACGGCGGGCGTTTCGGCCATCGCCGCCACGACGCGCTCCCCGAAATCCGTGGGATAGGGAGACGTGAATCGCATCCGGCGGATGCCCGACACGGCCCCGACGGCCCGCAGCAGGTCGGCGAAATCGTGCGTCCCGTCGTCGTAACTGTTGACCGTCTGGCCAAGGAGGGTCACCTCCGTGGTGCCCGCCCCCGCGAGGCGCTCTACCTCTCGCACCACGTCCGCCAACTTGCGGCTCCGCTCCGGCCCACGTGTCATCGGAACGATGCAGAAGGTGCACCGATAATCGCAGCCCCGCTGCACCGTGACGAACGCAGAGGCGCCGGCTTCCCGCGCCGGCGGCACATCCTCGTAATGCTCCCAGCCCCTGAACTCCACGTCCGCGGCCCGCTCGCCCCCCCCGGCGCGCACCCGGGCGATCAGCTCCGGCAGCCCGCGGTACCCGTCCGGGCCCACCACCAGGTCCACCTGGGGGATGCGCTCGAGCAGCTTGGGGCCGAGCCGCTGCGCCATGCACCCCACCACGCCGAGCACGCCGCCGGGCCGCTTGCAGCGCTTCAGCTCCCCTACGCGCGACAGCACCTTCTGCTCGGCATGGTCACGCACCGCGCAGGTGTTCACCAGCACGACGTCCGCCGCGGCGGGATCGTCGACGGCGACGTAGCCCTCCCGCTCGAGCACGCCGAGCACGAGCTCGGAGTCCGCGACGTTCATCTGGCAGCCGTACGTCTCGATGTAGATGCGCGGCATGTCTATCGAACTGTCACCTCGAAGCGGGCGCTTCCATTCCACTCTTGAGTGGGAAGATAGAGCGAAACGTAGTCTTGCGTGAGCACCTCGACCTTGCCCGCCCCGTGCCCGCTCACCACACCGTCGGCGGTCTGGCCCACGCGGGCCGCGTGATGACGCCGGGCCTTGGCCTCTCCCAACTGGCGCAGCTCGCGCGCCCGCTGGTGCAGCACGCGCGGCGGCACGGGCACGCCCAGCCGCGCCGCGGCCGCGCCGGGCCGCTCGCTGTACGGAAAGACGTGCAGATAGGTGAAGGGCAGCGCGGCAACCAGCGCCATGGTCGCAGCGTGATCGTCGTCGGTCTCGCCCGGGAAGCCGGCGATGATGTCCGCCCCGAGTCCGAGCACCGGCAGCCGGGCGGCGAGCCACTCCAGGCGGGCTCGGTACGTCTCGGCCGTGTACCAGTGGCGGCCCATGCGCTTGAGCACGCGGTTGGATCCAGACTGCAGCGGGGCATGCAGATGGGCCGCGAGATGCCGGGGCGCCTCGATCAGGAACCGGGCGATCGTGTCATCGACCTCGGTCGCTTCGATAGAGGAGAGCCGGAAGCGGACGGCGGGGACGGCGGCGATCAACGCTTCGAGCAGGTCTCCCAGGGGAGACCAACCCCGGGGCCGTGCCCCGGGGTAATCGGGACCCGAAACCTCCTGTGACCCCCGGGGCGTGGCCCCGGGGTCGGTCCACCCAGGCCGATCCTGCCCATACGTGCCGATATGTATCCCCGTCAGCACGATCTCCGCGTGGTGCTCCGCGAGCACCCGTGCTTCCTGAACCAGTTCCGGGATTGCCCGCGACCGATTCGCGCCCCGCGCGAGCGTCGTCGCGCAGAAGGTGCAGTGCTCGTCGCAGCCGTCCTGGATCTTGAGGAGGGCGCGCGTCCTCACCCCGTCACGATGTGGGGGCGCAGCATGCTGCGCCCCTACGTTGGCGGGCATGGCCAGGCCGGCCGCCCGCACCACCTGCGCGGGGTCTGCTCCACCCACGACGGCGCGTACGCGCGGCAGCGCCGCGATGGCGCCTCCGTCGCGGGCCGCGGCGCAACCCATCACGACGGTCTCGAGGCGCTCGCCCTGGCGTGCCAGGCGGCGCACGAAGCGCCGCAGCTTCGCCTCGCTCTCGCGCGTGACGGTGCACGAGTTCACCACCGCGACATCCGCCGCCGCGGGATCCTCCACCACCGTCGCCCCCTGGTCGGCAAACGCCTGCTCCACGCGGGCCGTGTCGTACTGGTTCGCCTTGCAGCCGAACGTATGGAAGTAGACGTTCACGGACGCACGGTGATGCCCACGAGCGCCGTCCACACGCGCTCGGTGAGCCCCCCGCCGCGGCGCTCGAGTCGCTCCACACCCACGTCGAGCAGGGCGCGCCCCTGGGCGAACGCGCGTCCGGTCCCCGCTGCCGCGGCGAATTCAGTGGGCGCGGTCGGACCCGGGCCGAAGGGCAGCTGACCCCCGCGCACTCCGAACCGGAGTGGCATATGTCCCGCACCGATCTCCGCTCCCGCCGACCAGCTCCAGGTGTCAAACGCACCGGCACCGGCGCGCGCCCAGCCGCGCCACGCCACCGCGCCCCCGAACCGCACACTCGGGCTGGGCGAAAACAGCATCCCGCCTCCCGCCATGCGCGGCAGGTCGGTGTCGGCGCTCGTCGTGTCGGCCACCGTGGCGCGCAGCCGGCTGTCCGCGCGGACCCAGCCGGTCACGCTCAGTCCGGGGGCGACGCCCAGCAACAGGCTCCCCGACACGCCGACGCCGGAATAGCGCACTTCGGCGAGCTGCTGCACCGTGTGAAAGCTCGTGTCGTCGAAGCGCCGCTCGGCGGTCTCGCGGGTCGAGCCCGCGAGCAAATGCAGCCCCGCGCCGAGCGCGATGCGGCGCGACAGCCGGCTGGCGGCCGCCAACCGGACATCGGCGATGCTCCCGTCGCTCGTGACCTCGTCGGTGTAGCGCTCGAGCGTACCCCGCAGCACAGACGAGTCGCGGAGGGTCACGTCCCAGGTCCGATCGAGGTAGGTGGTGAAGCCCGCGGCGATCGCAAGCCTCCGGTGCACCCGCCCGGCCACATTCAGCAGCGGGAATCGCGTCGCGCGCAACGCGCTCGTCGTCCCGGCGACTTCGGCGTCGCGGTACGAGGCGGTCTCCATCGCGGTAGCGGTGAGCTGCGGCACGTCCGCCAGCCCGGCTTCACTGAGCGGGGAGAGCGGGTCGAACGGCGCGAACGCTCCCCCCGTGGAGCGGGACCGCACCGATTCCCACCGTCCCGGCGTGCCCAGTCCGCGGATCCCGAACTGGGAATCCTGGGCGGTCAGGCGGTCAGGCGGACTGGTGGTCAGGAAGACCGCCGCGAGGACCGCCGTCGCGACCCCCCGACCGCCCGTCCGCCGGTCCGCCGTCATGGTTGTCCGAACGGGAAGCGTCGCACGAACGTGATCTGGAGTGCCGGCCGGAAGGCCTGGGCGGCCGAGGGATAGAACCGGATCTGGGAGAAGGATGTCGCCTCCTCTTTGGCGCGCAGCACCAGCGTCGTGGCCCGAGTCGTGTCGGACGCCCAGAACTGCAACAGGTTCGTCACTTCGATCTGCACGGTGTCACTCATCCCCGCGTGAATCACGGCGGTATCGGTGCGCGTCGCATCGACGACGATCGGAGACTTGGCGCCGACGTCCGTGAACACGGTGTGTGCCTCGACCACGAACGAATCCGACGGCGCGCCCTGCACCGGGGCAACGGGAACGAGCGTGAGTGTCCCGCGGATGATCTGGGACGAGTCGCGGATGAAGTGCGGGAACGCGATGCGCAGGATGCTGCGGGCCGACGGCACACCGCCCACCGCCAGCGTGGAATCGGGGGGCGGGGGCGGCGGGTCGGACACGAAGCTCGCGAACGACGGGGCGCTGAGCGGGCCCGGCGTGCGTGCCACCGGCGTGCCGGCCGAGTCGACCCGCAGGTACCAGTGCCATACCAGCGACGCTCTGGGGATCGCGATGCTGGCGAGCGAGTCGGCCGAGACGCGGATGCCGTACGCGACCGTCCCGGAATCGGTTCCCACGTAGCGCGCCGCGGCCGTGTCGAACTTGAGCTGCAGCACCACGACATGGTTCAGGGTATCCACCACCGCACTGTCGCCCGTGATCGTGTCCTTGCGTCCCGGACGCGCCAGCAGCGTGTCGATGTTCACGCGTCGGACGAGCGAGTCGGTGAACGGCCCCGCCAGGTCGGCGAAGGTCGTGGCGGAATCAATCGTGATGGGCAAGCGGTAGAACGCGATCGACAGATTGTGCGCCCCGGTGTCGCGTCGCGCCAGGGTGAGCTGCAGGCGCGCCGAGTCCGCGCCCAGGATCGTGCCGGTATCGGCGGCGGCGAGGAGGTAGCGCTGGCCGTACCCGTTGAACCGGAAGATCGCCCGTCCGTCCACGAAGCCGGGGAGATCGGCCGCGAGCAGCTGCGGCGCGTGCAGCGCGGTTACATAGCCGCGGAACGATGAGTCACGCGAGATGATGCTCGTCAGGACCGTGTCGACAATCTGGATCTGACCCGAGGGACAGAACGACGGGCACTGACCGGGCGCGGACACGCGCTCCACGCAGGCCGCCGCCAGCAGCACCCCGCCGATCAGCGTCGCGCGCCGCACCATCATGGCGCGAGCGCCGTCTTCGCGAATGCGTCCGGCAGCAAATCACGCAGCACCCAGCGCCGCTCGGTCCGGGGCCCCACGGCGATCACTTCGAGATCGAGCCCGAACTCGGCCAGCAGCTGGCGGCAAGCGCCGCACGGCGACGCGGGCGGCTCCACATCGGTCGCCACCACGATGCGCCGGAACGCGCGCATCCCCGTGCCTCCCCCGCCCGCGACCGCCGCCCCGATCGCCATGCGCTCGGCGCAGATCGTGAGCCCGTACGACGCGCTTTCGACGTTGGTCCCCACGTACACGCCGCCGTCGCCCGTCTCGAGCGCCGCACCGACGCGAAACTTGCTGTAGGGACAGTAGGCATGCCGCTGGACCTCGCGCGCGCGGCGCACCAGCTCCGCGCTCACGTCCGCATCTCCGCCAGGAACGACTTCCCGGCCGCGAGCGGCGGTGTCACGCCGAAGAACTCGGCCACGGTCGCACCGATGTCGGCGAACGTGCGCCGCTCGCCCAGCGGGCGCGCCCGCACGCAACCCCCCAGCGCCAGGATCGGAACCGCTTCCCGGGAATGATCGGTCGACGGTGTCGTCGGGTCGTTCCCGTGGTCGGCGGTCAGGATGATCACGTCGTCTCCCGTGGCGCGGGCCTCGAGTCGGGGAATCCAGGCGTCCAGCTCCCGCAGCCCCTCATGAAACCCCGCGACGTCGTTGCGGTGCCCCCACGTCTGGTCGAACTCGATCACGTTCACGAAGATGAATCCCCGCTCGGTCTCGTCCAGCGCGCGCTCCACCAGCCGGTACGCGTCCCCGTTGGTCGGCGTGTGCTCACTCGTGATGTTCCGGCCCGCGAACAAGTCGTCCACCTTGCCGATTCCGATCCGCGGCACGCCGGCCGCCGCGAGCCGGTCGAGCAGCGTCTCCCCTACAGGCGCGATCGAGAAGTCCCTGCGGCCGGCCGTCCGCTGGTACGCTCCCAGGTCACCCGTGAACGGTCGGGCGATCACCCGGCTGACCGCGCGGTCGCCCACGAGCAGCTCGCGTGCCGCGCGGCAAGCACGATACAGCTCTTCCGGGGGCACGGTGTGCTCGTGCGCCGCCACCTGGAACACCGAGTCCGCCGACGTATATACGATCCACTTGCCGGTCCGCTGGTGCTCCTCGCCCAGCTCCGCGATGATCTGCGTGCCGGAGGCCGCCTTGTTCCCCAGCCACCCCCGTCCCGTCCGGCGCGCGAACTGATCCAGCAGCTCCCGCGGGAAGCCTTGTGGGTAGGTCCGGAACGGCTTGGACAACAGCACGCCGCAGATCTCCCAATGCCCGGTGGTCGAGTCCTTCCCCGCCGAGGCCGGCAACGCCACACCATAGGCGGCCGCCGGACTGAGCCCGGGCGCGAGCCCGGCGATGGGCCGACACCGTCCCAACCCCAGGCGCTCCAGGTTCGGCAGCCGCAGCCCCCCCACCGCTCGCGCCACGTTCCCGAGCGTATCCGACCCGACGTCACCGTAGGCGGCCTGGTCGGGACACGCCCCGATGCCGACCCCGTCGAGCACGATGATGGCGGCGCGCTTCAATCGTAGATGCGCGGCAGCCGGGGGCCCAGCCCGGCCAGGAGCTCGTGCTGCACGGTGCCGCTCCAAGCAGCGAACTGGTCCAGCGTGTTCCCCAGCCCGTCCGCCTCACCGACCAGGGTCGCGACGTCACCCACCGCGGCGCGTCCATCTCGCACGTCGACCATGGTCAAGTCCATCGTCACGAGCCCGACCACGGGACAACGCGCACCGTTCAGGAGCACCGTCGCTTCGCCCTTGAGCCCGAGCGAGCGGCGCACCCCGTCGGCGTAGCCGATCGCCAGCGTGGCCACGGTCGTGTCGCGCGGCGCGGTCCAGGACGCGTTATAGCTCACGCTCTCGCCGCGCCGCACCTTGCGGACGCTCACCACGCGCGCCCGCAACGCAATCACCGGCTTCCCGATCGGCGACCCCGCGCCGACCGATGCTCCGTACAGCGAGATCCCGGGGCGGATCGCATCCAGCGCGAACGCCGTGCCGCGCAGCGCCGCCGCGCTGTTCGCCGCGTGCAAGAGCGGTGGCCGGCGCGCCAGGCGGCCCACGGCGGTCTGGAAGCGCTCGAGCTGCGTTTCGGCCGAGCCGTCGCGCCGGTCGGCCGAATGAAAATGGGTGTAGCAGCCTTCGAGGTGCGGCGTGTCGAGCAGGCCCGCGATTGGCTCGATCTCGTCCCAGCGCACGCCCGAGCGACTCATCCCCGTGTCAATCTCCAGGTGGAACGCGCCGCCCCGCGATCCCCGCGCGATCCAGGCGCGGATGCTCGCCGGGTCACCGAGCGCCGGCGTCAACCGGTGCGTCTGGTAGGCGTCGAACAGATCCGGCCGGGGCGGCATGAACACCAGCACCGGGCGCGCGATCCCCGCCGCCCGCAGCTCGACCCCCTCGTCGATCGTCGCGACGCAATACCCCAACGGATCGACCGCCTCGAGGGCCTGGGAAACGGCGACGGCTCCTACCCCGTAGGCATTCGCCTTCACCACCGGGAGGAGCCGTGTGCCGGCGACCCGGGCCACCGCGCGGGCGTTCTCGACGACGGCGGCGAGGCTGACCTCGACCCACGCGCGGGACTCGCGCCCCCGGACGGACCCGTTCACAGGCGCGCGTATGATAACGCGGCTCGCCGGTTAAAGGCAACCGAAAAAGAGCTTGAGACCGATGAACCCGGGCTGAGAGCCCGGGCTCGGCGCAACGTGCGCCCTCTAAGGGCGCACCCAGGCGCCGAGCGCGCCCTCTCAGGGCGCCGATTATCGTTACGAATGACCGAACATCGTCCGACATCCGCGCCCCCCGACACCGCCCTCGCCCGCGCGCTCGCGCTGGTGCGCGACCTGCGCGCGCGCTGCCCCTGGGACCGCGTCCAGACGCGCGACACGCTGCGCCCGTATCTCGTGGAAGAAGCGCTCGAGCTCGATCAAGCCCTCAAGCAGGACGACGCCGCCCGGTTGCGTGACGAGCTGGGCGATCTGCTGCTGCACGTCGCGTTCCAGATCGTGATCGGAGAAGAGCGTGGCGAATTCGACGCCGAGACGGTGACGCGAGCGCTCGAGGAAAAGATGCGGCGGCGGCATCCCCATCTATTCGAACTCGGTGACAAGCCGCTCTCGTGGGAGCTCGGGAAACGGGAAACGGGAAAGGCTAAACGCGGCGTCCTCGACGGCTTGCCGGCTGCGTTGCCCCCCTTGCTCATGGCCTACCGGCTGCAGGAACGGGCGGCGGGCGTCGGCTTCGACTGGCCCGACGCGACCGGACCGATGGAGAAGGTGAAAGAAGAGACCGTGGAGCTCGAGGCCGAGATGCGGGATGCGGGAAGCGGGATGCGGGAAGCGCTGCAGGATGAGATCGGCGATCTCCTATTTGCGGTCGTCAACCTGGCGCGCAAGCTGGCCATCGATCCGCGCGCGGCGCTGGAGGGGGCGAACGCCAAGTTCACGCGCCGCTTCGAGGCGGTCGAACGGCTCGCCGAGCAGCGCGGAGTCGATCTCGGGCGTGCCGGTCTGGCTGACCTGGACCGGTTGTGGGACGAGGACGGCCACAGCTTGTACAAGGTGCGGGGAAACGCGATCGCCTCACGGATGTGCGCGATGCCGCAGATCCACGCCACCGTGCGCTCCACGCCGAGTCCGAAGCCCGCGTGCACGAACGTGCCGTACTTGCGCAGGTCGAGATACCAGCTGTAGGCGTCCTCGGGTAGCTGCTCGGCGCGGATCCGCGCCAGCAGCTTGTCATAGTCGTCCTCGCGCTGGCTGCCACCGATGATCTCCCCATACCCTTCGGGCGCGAGCATGTCGTTGTTGAGGACGGTACGGGGGTCCGCGGGGTTTTCCTTCATATAGAAGGCCTTCACCGCCTTGGGGTAGTTGAACACCATCACCGGGCGGTCGTACTGCTTGGCGAGCAGCGTCTCGTCCTCGCCGCCCAGGTCGCGTCCCCACTCGATGGCGCTCCCGAGCGCCGTGAGCTTCGCCACGGCGTCCGTGTAGGAAATGCGGGGGAACGGAGACCGCACCGCCTCGAGCGGTTTCACATCGCGCTCGAGCTCGGCGAGCTCGGCCCGGCGCCGCTCGAGACAGCGCGACACGATGTGGCAGACGAACTCCTCCTGCAGCTGCATGTTCGCGTCGGAGTCGTTCCACGCCACCTCGGGCTCCACCATCCAGAACTCGGTCAAGTGGCGACGGGTCTTGGACTTTTCGGCCCGGAACGTGGGTCCGAAGCAATAGACTTTGCCGAGCGCCGCCGCCGCGGCCTCGACGTACAGCTGTCCCGTCTGCGCGAGGTAGGCGGTGCCCAGGTCGAAGTACTCGGTGGCAAACAGGTGGCCCGCCGCCTCGCCGATCGCACCGGTGAGAATCGGCGTGTCGACCAGCACGAAATGCCGCTCGTAGAAAAAATCGCGAATCGCCTGGACCACCTCGTCGCGCACGCGCGCGATCGCCACCTGGCGGCGGCTGCGGAGCCACAGGTGCCGGTGCTCGAACAGGAACGCCGTGCCGTGCTCCTTGGGGGTGATCGGAAAATCGACGCTCGGCCCGATCACCTTCACGTCGGACGCGGTGAGCTCGACGCCGCCCGGGGCGCGCGCATCGGCCCGCACCATGCCGCTAACCTCCAGCGACGTCTCCTGGGTGAGGCGGCCGAACGCATCCCACGCCGCCTCGGGCACGTCTTTCTTCGACAGCACGACCTGCAGGTACCCGGTGCCGTCGCGCAGCGTCACGAACCCGATCTTGCCCGACGAGCGCGTCGTCATGACCCAGCCGCGCGTGGTCACTGACTGGCCCGCGAGCGGCGGCAGGTCTTCGATGCGATGGAAGGGAGGCATGGGGTCGGGCATCTTAGTGGCGGGTGGAGGGACTGTCAACGATGGGTGCGCGGTGCGCAGTGCGCGGGTGAATGAAGGGTGCGCGGTACGCGGTGCGCGGTTATCTCCGGAGGCGACCGCGCACTGCGCACCGCGCACGCTTCGTTCATCCCACCCGGAACAACTCGAACCCTCGCTCGTAGCGCGTGACGATCCGCTCCCGGTACGCCGCGTGCTCCGGGCGCGCCAGCGCCGGGTCGCGCGCGATGATCTGCCCCGCGGCGCGACGTGCGGCCTCGAGCAGCGGAAGGTCGGTGGCGAAGTTCGCGTAGCGCAACGGCACGCCTCCCGACTGGCGCGCCCCGGTCAGCTCGCCCATGCCGCGCTCCGCGAGATCGAGCTCGGCGATCTTGAATCCGTCGGACGTGCGGGTGAAGGCCTCCAGTCGCGGCGCCGCCTCGGGCACGTCAGACAGGAGAATGCAGTGGCTCGCGGCCGCGCCGCGGCCCACCCGGCCTCGCAATTGGTGCAGCTGCGCCAGCCCGAAGCGCTCGGCGTGCTCGATCAGCATCACCGTCGCGTTCGCGACGTCGATGCCCACCTCGATCACGCTGGTCGCCACCAGGACGTGCACGGCGTTGTCGCGGAACGCGCGCATGGTCGCGTCGCGCTCCTCCGGCTTGAGCCGTCCGTGCACCAGACCGACCACGAGCTCCGGGAACACCTTCGCGATCCGACCGGCCATCACCGTAGCGGCCTTCAGGTCGGCCTTCTCCGACTCGTCGATCACGGGGTAGAGCACGTAGGCCTGCCGGCCCGCCGCGCATTCCGCCCGGATGAACTCGTAGATCTTCTGGCGCGCCGCCTCGGTACGGAGCGCGGTCTTGACGAGCCCCCGCCCCGGCGGCCGCTCGCGCAGCTCGGTCACATCCAGGTCGCCATACCAGGTGAGCGCGAGGGAGCGCGGGATGGGCGTCGCGGTGAGCAGCAGCACGTCGGGCGCGTCGCCCTTTTCCACCAGAGCGGCGCGCTGCTCCACCCCGAAGCGGTGCTGCTCGTCGATCACCGCGAGGCCGAGGCGGCGGAATTTCACCGACTCCTGAATCAGGGCGTGCGTGCCGACGATCACCCGCGATGCGCCCGCGGCGATCCGCTCACGCGCCGCCGCCTTCTCCGCCGCGCTCAGCCGCCCGATCAGCAGGTCGGGCTTGAGCTCGAGCGGCGCGAGCAGCCGGGTCAGCGTCGCGAGGTGCTGCTCGGCAAGCAGCTCCGTGGGTGCCATGATCACCGCCTGATACTCGTTCTCCACGGCGAGCAGCATCGCGAACAGGGCCACCACCGTCTTGCCGGTCCCGACGTCGCCCATCAGCAGGCGATGCATGCGCAGCGGGGCCGTCATGTCGTCGGCGATCTCGCGGATCGCGTGCCGCTGGTCGCCGGTCAGCTCGAAGGGGAGATGCTCCTTGAGACGGGTGGTGAGCTCCTTCTTGACGGCGAAGTGGATCCCCGCCCGTGCGCGCTTGGCGAGCGCGCGGGCGCGCGCGTGTACCAGCTGCTGGTCGAACAGCTCGTCGAACGCCAGGCGGCGGCGCCCGGGTTCCGCGTCCGCCGCCGCCGCCGGCCGATGCACCGCTGCCAGCGCGGTACGAAGCTCGGGAAGGCCCACGGCCTCGCGCAGCGCGCCGGGGAGCGGGTCGTGCACCAGCGCCAGCAACGCGTCGAGGTGCTGGTGGATGAGCCCGCGGATCTGACGATGCGTCAGGCCCTCCGTCGCCGGGTAGACGGGCAGCACGAGCCCGCGCTCGGGGCTCGCGTCCGCTTCGTCCGCCAGGATCACGAACTCGCGCGGCACCAGCTGGCGGCCGTGGTAGTAGCGCACCGGCCCGGTCACGAGCAGCAGCTGTCCCTGCTTGATCTGGCGCTCGAGGAACGGCTGTCCCGGCCAGGCACACTCGAGCACGCCGCCGCCACTTGCCCCGTCGTCGCGCAGCAACGCCCGGAACACCCGCAGGCCCTTGCGGGTGGGGAGAACGCCGGTGCTCGCCACCCGTCCCACGCACGTCACGTCCTCGCCCACGTGCGCTTGGGCGAGGGGCGTGACCGTGGTGGCATCGAGGTAGCGGTGCGGCGCGTGATACAACAGGTCGCCGACCGTGCGGATCCCGAGCCGCGCGAGCGCATCGGCCCGCTTGGGACCGACGCCCTTCAAGTACTTCACCGACGTCGTGAGCTGGAGCGTCACGACGCGTCCGCCAGGCGCCGGGCGAACCGTGCCGCGTCGAAGACGGCGAGATCTTCCAGGGCCTCCCCCGTCCCGAGAAACCGCACCGGGACCCGAACCGCGCGCTTGAGCGCGACCACGCTCCCGCCCTTGGCGGTGCCGTCGAGTTTGGTCACGACGAGCCCGCTGAGCGGCACCGCCCCCGCGAACGCGCGGGCCTGCTGCACGGCGTTCTGCCCCACCGTGCCGTCGAGCACCAGCAGCGACTCGTGCGGCGCTCCCGGATGCAGCTTCGCCACCACCCGGACCATCTTCTTCAGCTCTTCGAGCAACCGGTCCTCCGTATGGAGCCGCCCGGCCGTATCGACGAGCACCGTGTCGGCCCCCCGCGCGCGCGCAGCCGCGATCGCGTCGAAGGCGACCGCCGCGGGATCGCCCGTGCCCGTGACCGCAGGGACGCCGAGGCGACCGGCCCACGCCTGGAGCTGCTCCGTGGCGCCCGCACGAAACGTGTCCGCCGCCGCGAGCAACACCGACCGCCCGTCGCGCGCCAGCCGGGCGGCGAGCTTCGCCACGGTGGTCGTCTTTCCCACGCCGTTCACGCCGAACACGAGGATCACCGTGGGCGGCGTGGCCGCTCGCGCGAGCGCGCCGGGATCACCGAGCGCATCGACGACGAGCGCGTCGGTCACCGCACGCTCCACGGCGGCCCGAAAGTCACCTTCAGTCGCGCCCGAGACCGCGGCGAGGATCTGCTGCGTCGCTTCCACGCCGAAATCGGCCTCGAGCAGAATGCGCTCTGCCTCGGTCGCATTCGCGCCAGACGACCGGCGCACCACTTGCACGAGTCGGCGCCAGAGACTCACGCCTCCCGTTTCCCGTTTCCCGCTTCCCGGCCTCGTCACGGCAGTCCCTGGCGCCGCCGCCACGCCCACTCACCGGCGAAGGCGGCGATCGCCGCCACGAACAGCCACCAGCGGTCGCGCAGCGCGACGCCGGCGAGCCGTCCGCCGGTCGCTCCTGGTTGCGGCGCCACCACCACCGGGGCCGGGCGCCACTCGTCCGAGTAGGTGTCGACCGCGACCAGGCCGCGCTCCGGTCCCTCCGCCGCCGCGTAGCGGTACTGGCCCGGCGGCAGCCACAGCTCGGCCCGGCCCCCGGCATCGAACCGCAGCGTGTCCTGCTGCTGGCCGCGCGCCGTGGCGAGCGAGAGCACGACGTCGCGCGGGTCCCCGGCCGCTGTCCAGCGCCATTGGAGCGGCAGCCCGTTCGCAGTCACGGTCGTCACGGGCACGAACCGCTCCCCGCTCCCCGTTCCCCCCGCCAGCAGCCAGTCGGTCAGCCCGGCCACGAGGGCTCGATACGCTTCCGCGCTCGCGCCTCCCCGGAACGCCCAGCGGTACAATCCTCCGGCCGCGATCGTCGCGCGGCGCTTGCCGTCACGTTGCGACAGCGCGATCACCGCGCGCGGCGGCCCGCGCCGCGCCAGCCGGGCCGTGAGCGCGATCACGGGCGAGCTGTCGGAGGGGGAGGAGGGAGCGAGCTCGCCGAGTGCGGTGACGGGTGGCAGCGAGTCCCACGCGACACCGGCGAGCGCACCGGCGATCGGTGAGGTAACGGGTGGCTGGACATACCAGTCGCCTTCCTGACGGCGGCCGAGCGGCCACACCAGCAGGGCCCCCTTGGCCGTGACGCGCGCGAACGTGGCAGGATCACCTGCTTCGACCAGGAGCGCCGCGCCCTGCACCGCGCGTGCCACCTCGCCGGGCCGCACCGCCGCGAGGGTGGCGGCATCACGCCAGCGCGTGCCACCCGGATCCGCCGCCACGAGGACTTTCACGGGCGCCTGCGCGACGTCCTCGAGCGCGTGCGCCAGGAAGCGCGTGTCCCAGTCGGGCGGCGAGGCGAGCAGCACGATCGACGGTGCTGCGCTCACCTGGAGCACGAGCGTGCGCGCGTCGTCGCGGGGCTCGGAGTCGCCGGCGACACCTTCCAGCCGCACTTCGAGCGTTTGCCAGCCGCCGGGGGGAGAAGAGCCCGTGAACGGCCCGTGAACAGCCGGGGAAGGGGGCAGCGTGAGATCGGTGGACACGATGCCGCTGTCCGGTAGCACGATGGGCCGGGACACGGCCCGCCGACCAGATACGTTGACCGCGAGCGTCGCTTTCCGCCCTTCCCCCTTCCCCGGCCTGTTCCCGGCCGTATCACCGGCCTTTATCCCGGCCGTGCCGTAACTGACCCTGAGCCGGATGGTATCGCCCGCGGCGATGCGGGATGGGCCCGTGACGTCGGATACGAACGCGTCGAAGAACGGCGTCCGCGGGAGGACGACGATCCGTGCGGATCGTAGCAGGTCGGCGGGCGCGTCGGCGTGATCGGCGATGGCACCGTCCGTGACGATCGCCACGGGGCCGCCGCGCGCCGCGGCGGCGGCGAGCGCTGGCGCAAGCCGGCTCGCGCCGTCGCGCGGGGCCAGGGTATCGAAGGCCGTGACGCGCGCGCCGAATCGCCAGATGACGTCACCGTGCGCCAGGGCGCGCGCCGTGTCGAGCGCCGCAGCCCAGTGTCCGCCCCGCCCCGCCATGGAGAGCGACGCATCGAGCAGCACGAGCCGTGGGGCGCCGCCCACGCCGAGGCGCCGCGCCGCCGGGTTCCAGATAAGGAGCAGGAGGGCGCCGACGCCCGTCGTGCGCAGCGCGGCGAGGCCCAGCGTCACGCGGCGATGCATGTCAGTGCCTCGTGGAGAGTGAACCGTCCCTCGTGCAGGGCGCGTCCCACGATGGCGCCGGCGAGCCCCGCGTCGCGCACGCGCCGCAGGTCGTCGAGCGAGGCGACCCCGCCCGACACGATCACGTCGAGCCCCTCCCCGAGCGCGGCGATGGCGCGTGCGCCGTCCACGTCGGGCCCCGCGAGGCTGCCGTCGCGGGCGGCGTCGGTGTAGATCACGGTGCGGGCGCCTTGGCCGCGCAGGCGGCGCGCCAGCTCGAGTGGGGCGAGCGCCAGCCGCACGTCCGAGCCGCGCGCCGCGACCCGGCCGTCGCGCGCATCAATGCCCACGGCGAGCCGTTCCGCGCCATAACGCCCGAGCAAACGCGCCACCAGCACGGCATCGACCGCCCCCGCGGTCCCGATCACCACCCGGGTCGCGCCCCAGCCGACGAGCTCGGCGACGCCGTCGTCGCTCGTCACGCCGCCCCCCACCTGGATCCGCACGGCGGCCTCGGCCAGGAGGCGGCGGGTCAGCTCGCGGTTCTCGCCCTTGCCGAAGGCGCGGTCGAGATCGACGACGTGCACCCAGCGGGCGCCGTCGCGGGCGAATTGCCGCACGGCGGCGATGGGGTCGGAGGCGGAAGTGGAACGGGCCACGCGCCCGCCCTCGATGTCAACGGCGGGATACAGCTCCACGAGCAGAAAGAAAACTAAAGGAGACTAATCGCGCGCGGCGGCGACGGCGGGTGCGGGCGGGCCGGTGGGCTCGAGCTGGGCCCGCAGCGCCTCGCGCGCGGCGCCGTAGGCCGCGTCGAGGCTCTTGGGCACCGGCGTGCCGGCACCCATGTCCTTGCGGCGCGGATTGGTGGGCCGGCCGCCCACCAGGAACTCGTAGTGCAGGTGCGGCCCGGTCGAGAGGCCGGTCGAGCCGACGTAGCCGATCGTCTCGCCCTGATCCACCCGCTCCCCCGAGTGCAGGCCGCTGGCGAACCCCGACAGGTGACCGTACCGCGTCCGAATGCCGTTGACGTGTCGCAGCTCGATGAGGTTGCCGTATCCGGTGTCATCGTGCCCGATGCGCGTCACGATCCCGTCCGCCGTGGCGCGGACCGGGGTACCGTAGGCCGCCGCGAAGTCCACGCCCTCGTGATGCCGCCAGGTGTGCAGGATCGGATGATAACGGGAGCCGAACCCGCTCGACACGCGCCGGAACTGGAGCGGCGCCCGCAGGAACGCGCGCCGCAGCGACCGCCCGCGCTCGTCGTAGAACCCGTCGCGACCGGCCGTCGAGTCCTCGAAGTAGAACGCGTATTCCGGGGTGCGCGCGACGTCGACGCGCGCGGCCAGAATGCGGCCGAAGCGCCGCTCCCCTTCGGACGACTCCAGGCGATCGAGCAGCACGGTGAAGCGGTCGCCGGGGCGGATGTCGCGCGTGAAGTCCACTTCCCAGTCGTACACGTCGGCGATGGCCCAGGCGAGCTGGCGTCGCTCGGCGCCGGGGAGGAAGGTGTCCGAGACGGCTCGGTCCAACGCGTCGTACAACGACGACTCGATCGTGCCGGTCACCCGCAGCCGGGTGACAGTCCACGGGATCGTCTCGACCGTCTCCACCCAGCCCGAGTCGCCGCGGTCCACGGTGAGGCGTCGCTCTGGCGACAGGCGGATGGTGATGCGGCGCGCGACGCTGTCGGTCTTGAGGCGGCGAACTTGGAACGCCAGGCCCGGGCGGAGCCGGCGCACGGGCAGGCTCTTGGCGGCGGCGAGGAAGCTCGCGTAGTCGCGCCCCGTCACGCCGGCGCGCGCCAGCACGTCGGCGAGCCGCTCGCGCCGGCCCAGCGCGTCGTCCACGTCGCGGTACGCCGCGTTCACCAGGATGGCGGGCGCGGTGAGCGGCCGCCGCCATGGCCACGCGACCCCCGTGGCCCAGACAAGGCCGCCGGCGACCAGCACGCCGGCGACGATGGAGTGGCTCGCCCGCCAGGACGACGGCATCAGTCCATCTGCCGGCGGATGAACGTGGGGATCTCCAGCTCGTTCAGCTCCGTCGGGAGCGGCGGGTTGGCGGCGGCGGTGCGCCGGCCCGGCTGCTCGGCCGGCTTCACGTACCCGGGAGGCGCGACCGCCGGCCGGCCGCCGCGCTCGCGGAACGGCAGCACGCCCGGGGCCCGGCCCGGCGTCTCCGCGGCGGTGCTTTGCCGGTCGAACCCGGTCGCAATCACGGTGACGCGGATCTCGCCGTGCATCGCCGGATCGTTCACGGTCCCGAAGATGATCTCGGCCTCCTCACCCGCCGCGTCCTTGACGACGTCGGAGATCTGGGTGACCTCGCCGAGCGTCAGGTCCTCGCCGCCGGTGATGTTGATCAGTACGCCCGTCGCGCCGGTGATCGAGATGTTGTCGAGCAGTGGCGACGAGATCGCCTGCTGCACCGCCTCCATCGCGCGGTTTTCGCCCCGCCCCATGCCGGTCCCCATGATCGCCGCGCCGCCGTTCTGCATCACGGTGCGTACGTCGGCGAAATCCACGTTCACGATACCGGTGACCGTGATGAGCGAGGAGATGCCCTGCGTGGCGTGCAGCAGCACTTCGTCGGCCTTTTTGAGAGCATCCTGGAACGGGATGCCCTTGCCCACCACGGCCAGCAGCCGCTCGTTCGGCACCACGACCATGGTGTCGACGTGTTTGCGCATCTCGGCGATTCCCATTTCCGCCTGCCGCATGCGCTTGCGGCCTTCGAACAGAAAGGGCTTCGTCACGATGCCGATGGTGAGAGCGCCCAAGTCACGTGCGATCTGGGAGATGATCGGCGCGGCGCCCGTGCCCGTGCCCCCGCCCATACCGCAGGTGACGAACACCAGGTCGGCGTTCTGGAGGGAGTGCAGCACTTCGTCGCGGTTTTCCTCGATGGCCTGGCGGCCGATCTCGGGACGCGCGCCGGCGCCCAGCCCGCGGGTGAGCTTCTTGCCGATCTGCACCTTCACATCGGCCTTGTTGTTGAGCAGGGCCTGCGCGTCGGTGTTCACGGAAATGAATTCGACGCCCTGGAGTCCCTCGTCGACCATGCGGTTCAGGGCGTTGCCGCCCCCGCCGCCGACACCGACGACCTTCATCCGGGCGTTCT
>WNEP01000113.1_pt1 | contig 35523 bp, 27 predicted proteins | sample 5399961 | NCBI WGS metagenome assembly WNEP01 (sample SAMN13153329, study PRJNA577476) | soil metagenome | isolation source: 20 cm grassland meadow soil pre-rain plot 5 | place: USA:California | collected 2015-09-08 | reverse complement strand
GCGTCGGGCTTGTTGGTCCCGATGACGCCGGTCGGCCCGCGCTTGATCCAGCCCGCCGCGTACTCGCCGAGGACGGGCTGCTTGGTATCAGGATCGAGCACGCGGCCCTTGTCGTTCAGGATGACGCCCCAGCTCTCGTTGAAGGGCACGCCCGGCAGCGGCACGCCGCGGTAGCCGACCGACCGGAAGACGAGGCCGACGGGGAGCTCCTCGAACCGGTTCGTCGGACGCGGCTGGAGCGCGCCCGTCGGTGTGGCGTAGAGCTCGTTTCGGACGAGGCGCAGCTTCACGACGCGGCCCGACGCGTCGCCCACGAGCTCCACCGGCGAGACGAGAAAGCGCAGGATCAGCGAGCGCGGCTTGCCGGTCGGCGGGCGCCGCGCGTAGGCCTGGAGGATCTCGACCTTCTTCGTCGTCGCCCGGTCCTGGCTCCGCTCGAGCGCCGCGCGGCTCAGCGGGTCGAGCTCGACCTCGTCGGGACGGACCTGGATGTCGGCGCCCGCCAGCTCGCCCAGCTCCTTGATCTCCGGATTGGTGAACGCGGCCTGGGCCGGTCCGCGCCGTCCGAGCAGGTAGACCTCCCTGATCCGGCTTCGCGCGAGCGCCTCCAGGGCAGAGTCGGCGATGTCGGTCGTCGCCAGCTCCTCGCGAGTCCGACAGAGGATCCGCGCCACATCCACGGCGACGTTGCCCACGCCCACCACCGCGGCGCGCTCGACGGAGAGGTCGAACTCCGAGTCTCGATAGTCGGGGTGGCCGTTGTACCAGGCGACGAACTCCGTCGCCGGGTGGCTCCCGCGAAGGTCTTCGCCGGGAATGCCCATGCGGCGGTCGGTCTGGGCGCCCGTGCAGTAGACGATCTGGTGGTAGTGGGCGCGCAGGTCGGCGACGGTCACGTCCTTGCCGAACTCGACGCCGCCGAAGAAGCGGAAGCGCGGATGGGCGGCGACCTTGTCGAACTGGGCCGTGACCGATTTGATCTTCTGGTGGTCGGGCGCGACACCGAGCCGGACGAGGCCGTACGGCGTCGGCAACCGGTCGTACACGTCGACCTCCACGACCACGCGATCCTGCCGGAGCAGGTGGTCGGCCACGTAGTAGCCGGTGGGCCCGGCCCCGATGATCGCGACCCGCAGCGGGTGCGCCTGGGTCCCCGGCTCCGCCATCAGAGGCTCCGGCGCGCCTCGTCGCCGAGGAGCTGCGCCTGGAGCGTGTCGAGCTCCCCCTGGTACTTGTCGCGCTGGGTCTTGACGATATCGCCGATGGAGACGATGCCGACGAGCCGCCCCTTGTCCACCACCGGCAGGTGACGGATCCGCTTCTCGGTCATCGTGTGCGCCACGGTCAGGAGGTCGTCGTGCGGCGACCCGGTGATCACGTCGCGGGTCATGATCTCCGCGACCTTCATCCCGAAGACGCGCTCGTTCCTCGCCGCCTCGCGCACGACGTCGCGCTCCGACAGGATCCCGACGGGCCGGCCCGCGTCGTCCACCGCGATGAGCGCGCCGACGTTGTGCTGCGCGAGGAGCGCGAGCGCGTCGCGGATCGACTGCTCGGGGCGGACCGTGTGCGCTTTGTCTCCCTTCGTCGCCAGGATGCTCGCGATGTCCATGGATCAGCTCCTTTTCCTCCGGCTCGCACCTAGAAAACCGGCGTCTCGACGTACTGGCCCCACACCTGACGCAGTCGCCCCACGATCTCGCCCATCGAGGCGCGCGCCTTCACGAGCTCGATCGTCACGTCCATGAGATTAACGGCCGGGTCGGTCGCCTCGCGGGCCAGCCGGTCGAGCAGCGCGGCGACCCGCGCCGCGTCGCGCGTGGCGCGCGTGGCGCGGAGCCGCGCGACCTGCCGCGCCTCCACCGCGGGATCCACGCGGTGGATCTCCACGGCGCCCGGCTCGGCCGGCTCGACGAACTTGTTCACCCCGATCACCGGCTGTTCGCCCGAGGCCTTCCGGCGCGCGTGCTCGTACGCGGAGTCCGCGATCTCGCGCTGGAAGTAGCCCTCCTCGATCGCCTTGACCGTCCCACCCAACGCGTCCACCCGTTTGAGGATCGCCATCACCGCGGCCTCGATCCGGTTGGTCAGGGCCTCGACATAGTACGACCCCCCGAGCGGATCCACCACACTCGTCACGCGCGTCTCGTCGGCGATGATCTGCTGGGTGCGGAGCGCGAGCTTCATCGCGAGCTCCGACGGGATCGCGTACGCCTCGTCGAGCCCGTTGGTGTGGAGCGACTGGGCGCCGCCGAGCACCGCGGAGAGCGCCTGCAGCGCCGTGCGCACGACGTTGTTCATCGGCTGCGCCTTCGTCAGGGTGGCCGCGGCGGTCTGGCAATGGAAGCGGAGACGCATGGACTCGGCCCGGGTCGCGCCGAAGCGCTCCTTTGTGAGCCTTGCCCAGACCCGTCGCGCGGCGCGGAACTTCGCGACCTCCTCGAAGAAGTCCGCCTGCGCGACGAAGTAGAACGCCAGGCGTGGCGCGAACCGGTCGACGGGCACGCCCGCGCGCGTGACCTCCTCGACGTACGCGATGGCGTTCGCCATCGTGAACGCCACCTCCTGCACCGACGTCGCGCCGGCCTCCGAGATGTGGTACCCGCTGATGTTGATCGGGTTGTAGCGCGCCAGGTGCTCCGCGCCGTAGACGATCATGTCCCGGACGAGCCGGAGCGACGGGCGGATCGGGAAGATCCACTCCTTCTGCGCGATGTACTCCTTGAGGATGTCGGTCTGGCAGGTGCCCGAGAGCTTGTTGGGGTCGGCGCCCCGTGACTCGGCGAGGGCCACGTACATCGCGAGCAGGATCCACGCCGTCGGGTTGATCGTCATCGAGACGGAGATGCGCTCGAGATCGATCCCCGCGAAGAGCGCCTCGACGTCGTCGAGCGTGTCCACGGCGACGCCCTCGCGCCCCACCTCGCCGAGGGCCTTCGGATCATCGGAGTCGTAGCCCATCAAAGTCGGCATGTCGAAATCAACCGAAAGTCCCGTTTGTCCTTGTTCGATCAGGTAGTGAAAGCGCCTGTTGGTATCGCTTCCCGTCCCGTAGCCCGCGATCTGCCGCATCGTCCAGAGCCGTCCCCGGTACATGGTCGGGTACGGCCCGCGCGTGAAGGGATACCGGCCCGGCAGGCCGAGCGCCTCGAGGGCCGTGTCGGCGACGTCGACGGGCGTGTAGACCCGCTCGACGGGCAGCAACGAGCCGGTCCGGTACTCCGGGCGGCTCTCGGGCTGGCGCTCCAGGAACTCGCGGAGCTCGTTCGCCTCCCAGTCGCGTTGCATCGCGCGCATCCGCTCGATCGCGTCCGGGTCAAACATCGGGTGTCCTCTCTCTCATACGGGTCAGCAGCGCGCGCGCGCAGGCGTGGGGCGCCAGCTCGCGGCGCATCACTCGGTCGAGCAGCGTCGTCGTCTCGCCCCCTGGTACCTCGAGCGCCTCCGGTCGGAGCAGGCGCGCGGCGACGAGGTCCTGGGCGGTCCGCAGCACGCGAGCGGCGACCATCCGGCGCCGCCGCCGGTCCAGCTCGCCGCTCGTCTTCATGGACGCCAGGTGGGCCTCGAGCGCGTCGGCGATCGCCTCGACGCCCTCCTCGCGCGCGGCCGAGGCGCCGAGGACGGGGGGGGTCCACGCTTCCTCCGCCGCGGGCATGAGCGTCAGCATCGCGCGGAGCTCGGCGATCGTGCGGTCGGCGCCCTCGCGGTCGGCCTTGTTCACCACGTGGAGGTCGGCGATCTCGAGGATGCCGGCCTTGAGCGCCTGGACGTCGTCGCCGAGTCCCGGCACGCTCACCACGACGACCGTGTGCGCGACGCGCATCACGTCCACCTCGTCCTGCCCGACCCCGACCGTCTCGACGAGGATCAGGCCGCGGCCGCTGGCGTCCAGGACGTCGATGCCGTCCGCGGCGGCGCGGCAGAGGCCGCCGAGCGCGCCGCGGGTCGCCATGGAGCGGATGAACACGCCGGGGTCGAGGGTGAGATCGTTCATCCGGATGCGGTCGCCGAGGATCGCGCCGCCCGAGAACGGCGACGACGGGTCCACCGCGAGGATCCCCACCGTCCGCCCGCGGGCGCGCGCGACGCGCGCGAGGGCGCGGACCAGCGTGCTCTTGCCGCTCCCCGGCGCACCGGTGATACCGACCACGTGCGCACGCCCCGTGTCGGCGTAGAGGCGCGCGACGAGCGTCTCCGCGCGGCCGCCGCCCGACTCGACCCACGTGAGCGCGCGCGCGAGGGCGCGCGGCGAGCCCTCGACGACCTCGCGGGCGAGCGCGTCGACGTCGCGCTTCATCGGCGGACCTCCTGGAGCGTGCGACGGTAGAGATCGCGGTCGTCGATCACCCGGCAGGCCTTGAACTCGGTGCGCGGCAAGGTCCCTTCGGGCACGAGCTCGACGACGGGGTGGACGCCGAGCCGCACGCGGAGCCGCGCGGTCGCCGTGGCGGAGAGCTTCGCCTGGCGCGCGGGATCGGCGTGGCTCGCGGCGTACTCGACGCGGATCAGGAGCTCGTCCATCGCCTCGCGGCGCGAGACGATGACCCGGAACTCGCCCCCGAACCCCTCGAGCGCGCGCAGCGTGTCTTCGATCGCGCTCGGGTAGATGTTCTCGCCGCGGACGATGAACATGTCGTCGATTCGCCCGTAGAGCCCGTCCGGCAGCCGCGGATACGTCCGCCCGCACGGGCACGGCTCGTCCGTCCAGCGGGCAAGGTCGCCGGAGACGAGCCGGATCATCGGTTGGGAGGTGCGCTCGAGGTGCGTGTACACGGGCGTGCCCTCGGCGCCGAACGGCAGCGGCGCGAATGTTTCGGGGGCGCACACCTGAGTGTAGACGAGGTCCTGCCAGAGGTGCATGCCCGTCCGGTGGCGGCACTCGGCGTTCGTCATCCACGGCGTCATCTCGGCCATCGACCCCATGTCCACGCACCGCCCGTCGAAGGTCTCCTCGATCAGTCGCTTCGTCGCGGGGATGCCGGCGCCCGGCTCGCCCGAGAAGAAGAGGGTGCGCAAGCCGAAGGTCCGCGGGTCGATGCCCTCGCGTCGCGACGTCTCCGCGAAGTGGAGCGCGTACGAGGGCGTCCCGTAGAACGCCGTCGGCTTGAGCTCGCGGGCCCACTCGACCGCCATCAGCGTCTGGCCGGGGACGCCCGCGCCGAACGGGAACGCCGTCGCGCCGAGCCGCTCCACGCCACGGAGCGCCCCCCACGAGCCCAGGTAGAGACTGAAGAACGAGCAGATGAGGACGCGGTCGTCGGGGCGGATGCCCGCACCCCAGAGGATGCGCGCGTGCGCCTCGCCGATCCGCTCCCAGTCCTCGGACCCGATGCCGAACACGGTCGGGCGACCCGTCGTGCCGCTCGTGCCGTGGATGCGCGCGACCCCGCCGGGCTCGATGCAGAGGTACTCACCGTACGGCGGGGCCGCGGCCTGCGACGCACGCAGCTCGGCCTTCTGGACGATGGGGAACTTCGCCAGGTCGTCGAGGGCCCGAAGCGTGGCCGGGGACACGCCCGCCGCCTCCCATTTCCGCCGGTAGAACGGGCTCCGCTCCCACGCCCACCCCGCCTGGCGGCGCAGCTTCTCGAGGATCAGGACATCACGCGTGCGGGGGTCGCAGCACTCGAGCTCGGGGGACCAGTAGTCAGCAGCGGGATCCGGACGGTAGGCCGGGTCGTAGCGGGGCGGCCACACGGCGAGGTCGACGTTCATCGACGCGGCTGCCGCGCGGCGACGAGCGCGCGGACGCGGCGAGCGACTACCTCTGGCGGGGTGTCCTGCAATATGACGTCGGCCGCACCCAGCGCGCACAGGGCCGGCACGTCCTCGTCGGGAATCACGCCGCCGACCACGAGCAGCATGTCGCCCGCGTCAGCCGCGCGCATCAGCGCGACGATGCGCGGGATGAGCGTCATGTGCGCTCCCGAGAGGAGGCTCACGCCGAGGACGTCCACGTCCTCCTGCACGGCGGCGGCCACGACTTCCTCGGGCGTCCGGTGGAGCCCCGTGTAGACGACGTCCATGCCCGCGTCGCGCAGGCAGCGCGCCACGACCTTGGCGCCACGGTCGTGACCGTCGAGGCCGACCTTGGCGATCATGACGCGGATCGGATCGGCCGCGCGCGGAGGTGTCGCGGGAAGGGGACCGCTCGGCGGCATCAATCGTTTGATACAGGATTCTTGACCCCGGATCAAGGACGACGCCCGCGCCGCCGCGGCGGGGCGCGCGGCCGACGCTTACGCGAGGGGCGCGTGCTTCGGCGTGGCGGTGTTGCGCGACGCGCGCGGCACTGCGAGCCCGAGCTCGCGGCAGCGCTTGCGGAGCGTATTACGGTTGAGCCCGAGCAACCGGGCGGCCCGCAGCTGGTTGCCACCCGTCAGCGCGAGCGCGTGCGCCAGCAGCGGCCGCTCCAGCAACTCGAGGGCCTCGCGATGGAGGCCGCCGGGCCGCACGGCGATGAGGTGGTCGACGAGGCGCGGGATCGTGTCGGCGATGAGCCGCGCCACGGCCCGCAGCTCGTTCGAGCCTCGATCGGAGCGCTCGGCGTTCTCTGCTCCGCTCATCGCGACCTCCTGCGTGTCCTCAAGACGGCGCATCGTCGCGCGCCCCTCTGGGGAGCAAGCCCCGTGCCCGGGCACGGAGGGACGCGACCGTTAACGGGGACGGGAACTTAGCGCGGCCGCCGTCTACGGGCGCTGCCTAGACCGAAAGCACTCACGGTGAGCTTGCCTATTTGGAGGGCACACTCAGACTCCCGCACCCGCCAGCATCCGCCGGACGCCGAGCGGCACCGAGGCCGACGCGACGGTGGGTCCGGTGACGAGGACCGCCGGCGAGGCGAGGCCGGCCGCGCGCGCCTCGTCGGCGATGCCCCCGAGGCGGCCCGAGATCACACGCTCGTCCGGCATGCCCACCCGCTCGATCAGGATGGCCGGCTCGCGTCGATCGCGGCCTCGTGCCGTCAGCGAGGCGGTGATCGCCTCGAGAGAGCCGACCGGCATGTAGAAGACCAGCGTGCCCTCGACTCGCGCAAGGATGTCCCAATCCAGGGCCATGGGTGCGCGTCCGGTGTGGTCGGTGCCCGTCGCGAGGACGAGCATCGAGGCGCGCCCGCGCGCGGTGAGCGAGATCCCCGCGCGCGCCGCCGCCGCGGTGGCCGCCGTGACGCCGGGGACGACCTCGAACGCGATCCCGGCGGATCGGACCGCCTCGATCTCCTCTCCGAGGCGGCCGAAGATCGCAGGGTCCCCGCCCTTCAGGCGCACGACGCGCCCCCGCCGACGCGCCCAGTCCACCAGGAGCCAGTTGATGTGGCCCTGGCCGAGGCACGGACGGCCCGGTGCCTTGCCCACGTCGATGATCGTCGTTCCCGGCGCGATCTCGTCGAGGAGCTCCGGCGGGGCGAGGCGGTCGTGCAGGACGACCTCGGCCTCGCGTAGCCGCCGGAGCCCCTTGAGCGTGATCAGCTCCGGGTCGCCGGGGCCGGCGCCGACGAACGAGACGAGTGAGTCACGAACGATGCGACAACGCTCCATGCATCTCCCCACCGAGCGCGACCGCCGTCGGTCTCGGCACATCTCGGGCGGGTGCCGCGCGGTGCGTGACGTGCAGCGCGAGGCCGGTGAGGATCATCCCGCCCACGACGTTGCCCAGGGTGACGGGGATCTGATTCCACAGCCACCAATCGCCCGGCCCGACGCGAGCGCCGAGCAGCATTCCCGCCGGGATCACGAACATGTTCACGACGGAATGCTCGAACCCCTGAGCGAAGAAGGTCATGATCGGAAGCCACATCGCCGCGATCTTCCCGATCGTCGACTGGGACGTCAGTGCCATGACGACGCCGAGCGTGACCATCCAGTTGCAGAGGATCCCCTTACTGAGCGCGATGGCGAGCCCACGTCCTCCGAGTCGCGCGTATCCGAGGGTCTTCGCGTCGGCGACGGAGACGATCTGCTTCGTCATCTCGGAGTCGGGCTGGAGGGTCGCGGTGAACAAGAGCGCATAGAAGGCGCTCCCGACCAGGTTGCCGAGGAACACCCATCCCCAGTTGGCCAGGAGCGCGCGGAGGCTCGTCCGCCCCTCCCGGACGGCCAGCGGAACGAGCGCGAAGTTGCCCGTCACGAGCTCGAGACCAAGGAGCACGATCATGACGAAGCCGACGGGGAAGACCAGCGCGCCGACGAGGCCGACGCGCGTCTGGATCGTCGCGGTGAAGGCCAGCGTCGTTGCGAACCCGAGGAAGGCTCCAGACAAGAACCCACGCACCAGGAGGTCTTGCACGGGCAGCCGGCTCTTCTGCGCGCCGACTTGGACCATCTGCTCTACGACGGCATCCGGCTTCACATAGGGCATGCGTTCACTCCCTCCGTGGTCATGCTGAATGATGGGTCTGGTCCGGTCGCGCCTCGACGGTGAAGCCGCCGGCGTGAGGAACCAGCGCAAAGATCTTCGCCCGCAGAGCCGGGTCGGTCGAGCACGCGCCGGTCTCGAGGTTGAAGCGATATCCGTGCAGGGGGCAAATCACGTCCCCGCCATCGAGAGTCCCGCCGGACAAGGCGCCGCCTTCGTGCGGGCACCGGTTCTGGATCGCGTGGATGCGGTTCTGACAGCGGAAGACGGCGACCTCGACGCCGTGCACCGTCAAGAGCCGACCCGCGCCTTCGGCGAGCGCGTCCGGGCTGATCACGGGCGTCGCCTCGGTGTCCGCCGTCGGCGCGCCCGCAGCCGGTGTCGGAGAGAGCGAGCGGAGCTGGCGCCGGACCTTCTCGGGATCGATGTGGCGTATCAGCCCTTCCAGAACCTGCGGCAGGGCGTCGCACGGGACGTTCTCGAGCAGCTTGATGCCCTGCGTGGCGTGCGAGCCCGAGGATCCTCCCACGAAGACGTCGACCGCGTCCACGGCCTTGCCATCGACCTTCGCCTTGGTTCCGAGCAGACCGATGTCGGCGACGGTGTGATTGCCGCAGCCGGCCGGACACCCGGACCAGTGGACCCTGACGGGCTTCCCGTGGTGCACTTTCGCCTCGAGCGCCCGCGCGACCGCGAGCGCCCGGCTCTTCGTCTCGATCACCGCGAGATTGCAGAATTCGATGCCGGTGCAGCTCACGAGTCCCCGCATGATCTCTGACGGGTCGTATCGGAGAACCTTGAGGAGCGGCTCGGCCGTCAGGTTCCCGACCTTCGCGTCCGGCACGTTGGCGATGATCACGTTCTGGTCCGGCGTGAGACGGACTTCGCCAGTGCCGTAGCTCGAGGCGAGCCTCGCGAGCTCGATGAGCTGGTCTCCCGTGATACGTCCGACCGGGACGAGAAGTCCAACGGAATTCAGCGTGGCCTGCTTCTGGCGGAAGACGCCCACATGGTCGGTGGCCTTCGGCAGGCGTGCGTCCGCGCCGGCCCGCTCGAGCGCGCGTCCCAGACGTGTCTCCAGGACCTCCCGGAACGTGGCTTCCCCCCAGTCCTCGAGCAGGAAGGCGAGCCGGACCTTGTTTCGCGCGTCGCGCGGGCCGTGATCCCGAAAGATGAGCACGACGGCGCTGCACAGCTCGGCCGCCTCCCCAGGGCGGACGAAGACGTCGAGCGGCGCGGCGACGCGATAACCGCCCGAGCCATTCTTGCCGCCCACCAGTACGTTGAAGCCCTCGACGAGCGCGCCCGCGACCGACTTCCTCGCCGGCACGAGAGCGAGGTCCTGGGTCTCGGGGTGGGTGCAGTTCTCGCGGCACCCCGTGATGGTGACGTTGAACTTGCGCGGGAGGTTGGTGTACGCCCTGCTGCCGACGAACGTCTCCGTGAACGCGCGTACCACTGGCGATGCGTCGAGCAGCTCGTTGGGCGTCAACCCGGCGACGGGACAGCCGACGACGTTACGAATGTTGTCCATCCCGGTCTGGAGCGTGAGCAGACCGACCCCGCGCAGCTGGTCCAGGATTGCCGGGACGTCGCCGATCCGGATCCAGCGGAGCTGGACCTGTTGTCGCGTGGTGATGTCGGCGAATCCGCGCCCGCACCGGTCGGTGATCCCGCCGATCGCCGAGAGCTGAACCGCGTTCGTGATCCCGTTCGGAATTCTGATCCGCATCATGAAGTAGCCCGGCGTGTGGCGTCGGAAGAAGACCCCCCACCACTTCAGCCGCTCGAGGTCGCCCTCCTCGATCGCCTCGAACCCAAGCTGGGCGTAGCGTGGGATATCCGCTCCGACGTCGAGCCCGTCCTTCTCGACCTTGATCTGCTCGATCTTGTTCATTCGGTCTCCAAAACAAAAAGGGCGCCGTGCCCGAACGACGAGCACAAGCGCCATCGCTTTTCAGCGCGCGCGTCCTTCATGGACCCGCGCTTGTCGCCGCGTCCGTGCAGGCGGCGTGCCAGCGCATGACGGGCGGCCGAAGCGTCAGATTGGACGTCGAGTTAGCGCCCGACTGCCGCGAACGCGTGCACGCGCGTGCTGCCCAGTTTGCCGGCAGCGGGAGCTTCGCGCTGCCGCTTTATGCAGCAGGCGTCCGCGGCCGAGGCCCGCTTCGATGACCTAGCGGCGGCAGGAGAGGCGCATCCGGTTCGTCGCGACCCAGGCGTAGAACCGCCGCGCGAGTGGGCGGACGCCCGGGAGCGCGAAGAGCGCCGCGAGCCAGCCGAGTCCGCGGATACGCCGGAGCAGCTCCGGCACCGCGTCGGCGCCCGTGAGCACGCGCCCATCGGGCAGGACGAGCTGCATCGCCGTCATGCACGCCTCGTCGGAGATCTTGGGGAAGCGGGCGCGCCGCGGCGCGGAGCGGCACGGCAAGATCTCGAGCGCACCACCCGACATCGCGAGGCGCATGAGCCAGAGCGCGCTCGCCCGACACATCGCGCACTCGCCGTCGTAGATCAGGACGGCGGTTCCTACGGGCGGCGCCCCCATCGCTTGAGCGTCCGGTAGTAGACGACGAAGCCGACCGCCACGGCTGCGGCGACGGCCGCTTGCACGAGCGGCGCCGTGCCGGCACCGCGCGCGTAGAGGCGCAGCTGGAAGACCGCGTAGAAGAGGAAGAACGCGATGCCCGCGCTGATGAGGATCCGGTGAGCGGTGATGAGCCTCACGCGGGCTGCGCGGCCTACGCGCCCACGGCGGCCTGGACGGCGTCGCGCGCGACGTCGACGATCCGCTCGATCTCCGCCTCGGTCACGATCAGCGGCGGGGCGAAGTAGATCGCATCGCCCGGGGCCGGGTGCGGCCCGACCACCGCGCGCGTCCGCGTGACGACGCCGCGCTTCATCATCTCCGCCTGGATGCGCGCCGCCACCTTGCGGTCGGCGGCGAAGTTCTTCTTGGTCGCGCGGTCTTCGACCAGCTCGACGGCCGCCAGGAGGCCCTTGCCGCCGCGGATGTCGCCGGCGTGCGGGTGGTCACGGAACGCGGCCGTGAGCCTGGCGTGCAGACGCTCGCCCATCTTCGCCGCGTTCTCCCAGAGGCGCTCGCGCGTCATGATCTCGAGGTTCTTCACCGCGACCGCGCAGCACGTCGGGTGGGCCGAGTAGGTGTACGCGTGCATCCAGCGGTTCTCGGGCTTCACCGAGTCCATCGCCTGCTTGATCGCCTTGCTGACCATGATTCCGCCGAGCGGCAGGTAGCCCGACGTGACGCCCTTGGCGAACGAGAGGATGTCGGGCTTCACGTTCCAGTGTGCGAGCGCGAACCAGCGCCCCGTCCGGCAGAATCCGGTGATGACCTCGTCGGCGATGAGCAGCACGTTGTGGCGGGTGCAGACCTCGCGCACGCGCGGCCAGTAGTCGTCGGTCGGGTAGATGACGCCGCCGCCGCCGTGGATCGGCTCGCCGATGAACGCGGCGACCGTGTCGGGCCCCTCGCGGAGGATCGCCTCCTCCAGCTCGCGCGCCGCCGCCGCGCCCACCGTCTCGCCGGGCTTGGCCCCCTGGAACCGGTACGGGTAGCACGTCTGGATGTGGACGAACCCGGGCACGCGCGGCTCGAACATCTTCCAGTAGGGGCTCATCCCGGTGGCGCTCATCGCCTGAAGCGTGACGCCGTGGTAGGCCTGGTACCGCGCGATGACCTTCACCTTGTCGGGCTTCCCCACCGCCTTCCAGTAGAAGCGCGCCGTCTTGAACGCCGACTCGTTCGCCTCCGCGCCACCCGACGCGAGGAAGACCGCCTGCATGTTGTCGTAGGTGATCTCCATGAGGCGGTCGGCCAGCGTGATCGCCGGAATGTTGGAGGAGCCGACGTAGGCGGTGAAGTACGCGAGCTCCTTCATCTGGGCCGCCGCGGCCTCGGCAAGCTCCGCGCGCCCGTGCCCCACATTGACGTTCCAGAGCCCCGAGAGCCCGTCGATGTACTCGTGGCCGCCGATGTCCCAGACCGTCGCGCCGCGCCCGCGGACATAGATGACCGGCTCCGCGTTCTCGGAGGGATGGTGGAGCGGATGGATCAGGTGCTCCTGGTCGGCCTTCACGAGCTCGGCGGCGGTCAGCGCCATTCTCCCCTCCTCGAGGTCACGGGTGGTCACCGGCCGGGCGAGCCCGGCGGTAGTCGCCGTGCGGGATCGCGACGGCGCGCTGCTGCGGCCCGCGATACCAGTACACCCACGCCCGCGCGCGCCTCCCGCTCGCGAGCGTCACGGTCGCCGGGCGACGGTCGAAATTGTAACCCTCCTCGCGATCGAGGGCGTGGAGAACTTCCTCAGCGTCGATCCGGTACACCTCGCCGCGCACCGTTCCCTCGCCATCGATCAGACCCGGATACGACCCGAGGTCGAGCAGTCGCCCGCTCACGCGCCCCGCGCCGACGAACGTCGCTGCCCGCGCGAGCACCGGATGCAGCGCATACCCTCTCATCAGTGTTCCGTACGCAAACAACAGCGGTGGGGGTGGCGTCGGCGTGCGCGAACGGGGGACCGGGAGCCCGTCCGAGACCCGCCTCGCGCGACGAGTGCTAGCGTGGTCGAGGATGGGTAACTGCTTGGAGCACGGCACCGAGGAAGTCCTTCTCGGGCACGGCCCCCTCGAACTGCACGCGGTCGTTGATGACGACCTTCGGCACACCCATCACGTGGTAGGCGCGCGACAGCTCGGGGAACTCCGTCGCCTCGATCGTGGTTGACCGGACCCTGTCGGAGGCGACCGCCATGTGCTGAGCCAGGCGCACGGCCCGGGGACAGTAGGGTCAGGTCGGCGTCGAGAAGACCTTGATGTCCACGTCGGCGGCGAGTGTCCGGAGCGCGGAGAGCGTCTCCTCGCTCAGCGCCGGCTCTCCGGTCGACACCACGACGATCGAGTCGATGAGATTGCTGAACTCGTAGCCCGAGGGAATGCCGTAGAACCTGATCCCGTCGTCGGCGTCGGCGCCCTCCACGACGATCGCCGGCACCTGGTCGACGCCGTACTTCGCGGCGCGTTCGCGATCGAGCGCGAGGTTGAGGATCTCCACGGTGATCTTGTCGGAGAGCTCGGCTACCTCGCGGACGAGCGCTTCGTTCTGGCGGCAGAGGTCGCCGGCCAAGAGCTCTTGCGAGAAGACGACGAGCTTCACGGGGCCGGTGAGCTTCTCGAACTCCTTGCGGACGGCGGCGCCGTCGCGCTCGGTCAGGATGGACATGGCGTCATTATACCCGCCTGCTCAAGGTGTAGGCTCCGCGCGGCCGTGCTGCACATGTTGTTGCTCCTACGCTCCTTGCCGTAGAATGCCGTCGGTCATAAGGTCGTAACCCGGAGCGATACGGTTCGAAGGAGCCCACATGAAGCCATTCGTCGTCAACCGGTACGGTCGGATCGTCTTTCCCTTCAACTTTTTCCCGGCGCTGGACTTCTCCGTCTTCCAGACGCTGGACCAGTTCGCCGCCGTGATCAAGCGTGACTTCGAGGAGAAGGCCCCGACCGAGACCGACATCGTCGCCAGAGTCGACGCGCGCGCCTACAACGGGCGCTACGACCTGCTCCGCGACCTCGCGCTGAACCTCTTCTGGGTGAACCGCTATGCGTTGACGATGTACGAGAAGCGGCCGATGCGCTGGCGCGACGTCGCCCGCCAGCGCGACGACCTGTTCCTGCCGATCTTCAAGCCCTGGGAGGGCGGCGAGCTGGCGACCGCGATCGAGGCCGGCTATCGAGGGCTGCCGCCGACGTGGGACGAGGGCACCGAGGACAAGGTCTCGCGCATCCTGCTCGACGTCTTTCGCCACAAGAAAGGCGCGGGCGCCGAGCTGCCGGCCATCAAGCCCACGGTGTCGGAGATCCTCTCGAACCCGCAGAACCTCACCTACCACCTGCTCGCGTACGATGCCGACTACCCGGGCTACGGCTACGACGACATCATCGAGTACGCGCACCCCGTCCCCGAGCTCGAGGCGCTGATGCGCCAGGCGATGGTGCTCCACAACCAGTACCGCTGGGACCGCTCGAAGACGCGGGTGATCGAGGTGGGGAAGCTCCACGACGACGACTTCGTCGTCGTCTTCTATCCGCGGAACGACGACGTCGTGCAGTTCATTCGCCGGGTCAAAGGTGGCCGGCGCGTGCAGGCCCGCCGGCCCGCGCCGGCGCCGGCGATGCCGCCCGTCACCCCGTACCCGGCGATCGACGTGCGGCGGCGCTTCGCCGTCATGCCGCGTGTCGAGGCCCTCGCCGTGTACGCGGGCGAGCTCGTCTGCACCAACGACGATCTGATCCGCAACACCGCCTACTGCTGGTCGCCGATGACCGCCAAGGAGATCGAGGAGAAGACCGGCATCGTCGAGCGGCGCTACACCGAGCTCGACCTCGACCACATCGCCCTCATCGCGGCCCAGCGGGCGCTCGCGAAGGCCGGGCGGCGGCCGGAAGAGATCGGCGCGGTGCTCTTCTGCTCGTGCACCTCCGCCAAGATGATGCCGTCGCTGGCCACGTGGCTGTCGGGGCAGCTCGGCATGCTCCAGACGCACGTCTCGTGCGACCTGGTTGCGGCGTGCGCCGGCCTCCCCTACGGTCTCTCCGAGGCCGTGCGCCTGCTCCAGGAGGTCGAGCGCCCCGTGCTCGTCGTGTGCGGCGAGAGGTTCTCGGACAAGATCGGCACCGTGCGGACGTCACGGATGATCTTCGGCGACGGCGCCGCCGCGCTCGTGGTCGGGCCGGCGCCCGCTGGCGCCCCGCCCGACATCGAGTGGTTCCAGACCTACGCGAGCGGGCCGATGAGCGAGGTGGACTCGATCATCTGGCCGAACCCGGAGTTCGACAACAACATCACCGTCTACGGTCCTGAGGTCAAGGCGTTGGTGAAGCGCTACCTCTCGCAGATGATCGCGGAGCTCGGGGCGCTCCCGCACCCCGACGGGGGAGCCGGGTCGCTCCTGGACGCGATCGAGCTGATCGTCCCCCACCAGGCGAACAAGACGATGGTCCTGCACTACGCCACGGCGGCCGGCGTCCCGGCGGAGCGGCTCTACTTCAATATCGAGAAGGTCGGCAACACCTCCTCGGCCTCCATCCCGCTCGCGATCCACGACGCCGTGCGGGAGGGCGTGATCGACCGGCCCGTGCGTGTCTTCGCGCCCGGCTTCGGCGCGGGCGCCGTCGGCGGCTACGTCGTCATGCGCGTCGATCCGGCGAAGGTCGCCGTAGAGAACTAGGACCAGGCGGCGATGAGCGCCGGGCCGTCGGCACGCAGCGCGCGGGCCAGCGCCTGAGCGAACGACGCCTCGCTGTCGGCGGCCGCCGACGGCACGGCAAAGCGCTGCCCCATGCGGACCAGCTCGGGCGCGTCGGAGCTTCCGTCGGCGATCGCGACGACCACGATCGGCGCGCGGAGGCGGATCGCCGTCGGCAGCTCGGAAAGCGCCGCCAGGAATCCCTCGCCGCCGGTAAAGCACACGGCGCGGCGCTCGGGGTGGACGAGATGAGCCGCGATCGCTGCGGGCAGCGCGAAGCCCGCCGTCGCCGGCCCGTATGAGGCGAGGAACTCCCCGGGAGCGACGGCGTCCCACGCCGCCGCAACGGCGCCGGCGTGAGGTCCGGCGTCGAGGGCCGCGATCGTGCCGGCGGCCGTCGCCTCGCGCGCGAGCCTGGCGATGCGCTCCGGTGTGAGGCGCCCCACCGCGGCGCCGGACCGCGGCCGCAGGGGGCGTTTCAGGCGGTCGAGCTCAGCCACGTCCCAGTCGGCGCGCGCGCGGCCGTGGAGACGCGGCGCGAGCTCCGCGATGGCGAGCGCGATCTCGCCCACGACCTGGACGACGGGCCGATACCACTCACCCGTCGCCGGGGACGGCGCGAGGTAGAGCAGCGGCGCCGTCGTCATCCAGGGACTGGGGCTCACCTCGATCGCGTCGAGCCCCAGGGCCACGATCAGGTCCGCGCGGCCGAGGAGCGGCTCCTCGCCGCCGCCCGGCCAGAGGACGCCGTGCATCAGCGGGTGCGGGTCGGGAAGGACCCCCTTCGCTCTGAGCGTCAAGAGCACCGGCGCTGGCAGCGCCTCCGCGAGCGCCCGCAGCCACTGCGCGTCGGTGGCGGAGCGACACTGGAGGCCGGCGATCAGGACCGGGTGCGACGCATTCGCGAGCAGTCGTGCGGCCTCGTCGAGCGCGCGCGGGTCGGGAGGCGGCAGCGGCTCGGGCCGCCACGAGGCGGCCACGGGGACGGCGGAAGCGCCGGCCACCTCGGCGGGCACATCGAGGTGCACCGGCCCCCGCGGCTCCTGCATCGCGAGCTGCGCGGCGTGGGCGGTCCAGCGCGACGCCGACGCCGCGTCCAGGGCGAGGCTCGCCTTGCACCCGTGCACGCTCTCCGGATGGCGATCGGTCACGAGGATCATCGGGGAGCGATCGAGGGTGGCACGCGCGACGCCGGTCGCCGCCGCGGCGACGCCGGGACCTGGCGCGGCGAGGGCCACGCCCGGCGCGCTCACGAGGTCGCCTGTCACCGCCGCCATGACGCACGCCGCGGCCTCGTCGTGCGCCAGCACGACGGGCAGCCCACGCCGCCGCGCCGCCTCGACGAGGGGGAGCTGCGCACCCCGGCCCGGCACGCCGAAGATCCGCGCCGTCCCGGCACGCTGGAGGCCGTCGACGACCACGTCGGCGACGGTCGTCGCGCTCACGCCTTCGCGAGGCTCTCGAAGACCGGCCGCATCCGGTCGAGTGCTGAGCGCAGGTTCGCCTCGGAGTTCGCGTACGAGAGGCGCAGGTACCCCTCGCCGTGGGCGCCGAATGCAGTGCCCGCGAGCACGGCCACGCCCGCCTCGTTGAGGAGCCGCTCGGCGACGTCGGCCGACGTCCGCGCCGTGGCTTCGATGCTCGGGAACACGTAGAACGCGCCGCGGGGCAGCGCGCACCTGACGCCCGGCAGCCGGTTCAGGCCGTCCACGATCAGGTCGCGGCGCCGCTTGAACTCGGCGACCATCCGCGCGACCGGCGTCTGGTCTCCCTGGAGCGCGGCGAGGCCCGCGAGCTGGACGAACGTCGCGGTGCACGAGGCGGAGTTCACCATGAGCCGCGTGACGTGCTCGGCGAGCGCCTGCGGCATGACGCCGTAGCCGAGCCGCCAGCCGGTCATCGCGTAGGACTTCGAGAAGCCGTCGAGGAGGATCGTCCGCTCCCGCATCCCGGGGAACCCTGTGATCGAGACGAATTCGCCCTCGTAGAGGAACCGGCGGTAGATCTCGTCCGCGAGGACCGGGATCCCACGCGCGACGGCGATCGCGGCGATGCGCTCGAGCTGGCCCCGGTCGAGGACGCCCCCGGTCGGGTTCGCGGGGGAGTTGACGATGATGAGGCGCGTCCGCGACGATACGCGCCGCTCGAACAGCTCGAGGTCGAAGCCGAAGCCGCGCGCCTCGAGGAGCGGGATCGGCACCGGCACGCCGCCGACGAAGTTGATGACCGATTCGTAGATCGGGAAGCCGGGGTTCGGGTAGATGACCTCGTCCCCCTCGCCGACGAGCGCCAGGATCGTGAAGAACATGATCGGCTTCGCGCCGGGCGTCACGACGACCTCGTCGGGCGAGACCGGCACGCCGCGCGTCTCGGCCACGTGCTTGGCGATCGCCTCGCGAAGCTCGGGGAGCCCCGCCGACGGCCCGTAGTGCGTCGCGCCCGCGTCGAGCGCCCGCTTCGCCGCCTCCTTGATGTGCGCCGGAGTGTCGAAGTCCGGCTCGCCGATCTCCAGGTGGACGATCTCGCGGCCCGCCCGCTCGAGGGCCTTGGCGCGCGCCAGCACTTCGAACGCCGACTCCGTCCCGAGCCTCGCCATTCGCGCGGCGATGTTCATGCCTCTCCTCACGTTCAGTGCGTTTTCCGGAGAGCCCCATTATAGCTAGACTCCCTGGCGTGGACTTCGTGGAGGTCGCGGCTGGGCCGTTCCGCATGGGCTGGGCGTCGGGGCACCCGTGCGAGCGCCCCGTGCACGAGGTGTGGGTGGATGCGTTCTGCATCGCGACGACGCCCGTGACGAACGAAGAGTACGCGGAGTACCTCCACGCGACCGGCGCCCCGCCCCCCGCCTTCTGGCGCGACGCCGCTTTCACCGACCCGCGCCAGCCCGTCGTCGGGCTCGCCTGGGAGGAGGCGCTCGCGTTCGCGCGGTGGGCCGGGGCGCGGTTGCCGACCGAGGCGGAGTGGGAGAAGGCGGCGCGCGGCGGCCTCGAGGGCGCGCGCTATCCCTGGGGCGATGCGAAGCCCGACCGCACGTTCGACCGGCCGCCGTGCGTCGGCGAGACGCCGCGGAACCCGCTCGGGCTCACGGATCTCGCGGGCGTGTGCCACGAGTGGTGCGCCGACTGGTTCGACGAGGGCTACTACGCGCGCACGCCCGCGCGCAATCCGCGGGGGCCGGCCACCGGCGACCGGCGGGTCAGCCGCGGCGGCGCCTGGCGGCACGCCGATCCGTGGAGCCCCGTCGCGCACCGCTCCTCCCTGCCGCCGCACCTCCGCTACTCCGACTTCGGGGTGAGGCTGGCGCGCGACCTTGCCCCCCGCGAGGGGCGAAGCTAAGATGGCGACGGCCATGGCGCCAGCCCAGCGGTCGGTGCTCCGCGAAGGCATCGTTGCCGGCCTGATCGGCGCGGCGGTCGTCGCGGTCTGGTTCCTCTTCTTCGACATCGCGCGGGGCCGGCCTTTTCTGACGCCAGGCCTCCTCGGCGCCGCGGTCTTCCAGGGCGTGACCAACCCGACCGGGCTCGAGATCACCGTGGCGAACGTCGTCGGCTACACGCTGATCCACGGCCTCGCCTTCATCGCGTTCGGCGTCGTCGCCGCGAGCCTCATGGCGATCAGCGAGCGCGAGCCGACGCTGTTCGTCGCCTTCGTGATCCTCTTCGCCGCCTTCGAGGTCTTCTTCTTCGGCGTCGTGGGCGCGCTCGGCCGGTCCATGCTCGGCGCCCTTGTGTGGTGGGCGATCCTGATCGGCAACCTGCTCGCCTCGCTCGCGATGCTCTGGTACCTCTTCCGCGCCCACCGCGCCCTCCCGCACACCCTGGTCGGCTCCTGGGGGGGCGTCCTGCGCGAAGGCGTCGTCGCGGGGCTCATCGGGGCCGTCGTCGTCGCCCTGTGGTTCTTCGCGATCGACGCAGTCCAGGGCGAGCCGCTCAGGACGCCCAAGCTCCTGGGCACGGCGCTGCTGCGGCAGTCGGCGCCGACGGCCGCCGTCCTCTCCTACACGGTCGTCCACGGTCTCGCGTTCATCGTCGTCGGGGTGATCGGCTCGGTGCTCATCGCCGGGGCCGAGCAGCAGCCGCTGTTCGTCTTCGCGCTGGTCATCTTCTTCACCGCGTTCGAGGTGCTCTTCTTCGGCGCGGTCGTGATCCTGGCCAAGTGGGTGCTCGACGAGCTGGCGGGCTGGACGATCTTCGTCGGCAACCTCCTCGCCGCCGCGGCGATGCTCGGCTACTTCTTCACGGGCCACCGGACGCTCGCCCGCCGCCTCACCGAAGCCTGGGCCGACGACGACTAGACGCTATTTGCCGCGGCGCCCCTTCCACCACTCATCGATGATCTCCCACGCAGCGGACGCAACGGCCTTCTCTCTGTCTCCGAAAGGCACTCGGTCCCACACGTAAACATTCCGGAGATTGCAGATGGTCAGCATCATATTCGCCTGGTGCCTCGGTATGACTTTGTCCTCCCTGAGAGTGGTGATGAAGGCGGAGACGCTTTCCGGCGGAGCCTCCTTTCGCGCGCGTCCCCACAGCTCCTGGCAGCGATGCACGATTTCAGTCCGCATTCTCTCGACGTCGACCTGCTGGGACACCTTTGCGGCGCGCGCTGGAGCTCGGGCTTTCTTGGGCTCCACGGCCCCGTCCGCGGCGAGCGCGTTGACTTTCGTCGAACCGCCACAGCGAGCGCACGTCCCGTCCGCTCTGTGGATCGCGCCCTGTTTGCTCAATTTATTGCAGACCTGGTTGACCTGTTGACGAGGCTTTATCCCAAGCTGCTTCGAAATGCAGCCATCGCAGAATTGTCGCGCACGATCGTGCTCGAGGAATTCAAGAATGATGTCGGCATTGCTCATCGCCGTCACCACAACGCGTCGGGAAGCGGCAATCCCGCGAACGCGTCGACCGGCAGCGGCTCGGGCGGCGTGAGCCCGTGACGCTCGACGAGGACGTAGAGCTGGCGCAGGTGCTGCGCGGCGTGCCACGTCGTGCGTTCGAGGAGGTCGTGGCCGGACTGCGGACCGTAGTACACCCGGATCACGCGCTCGAACTCCCCCGACGCGGCGCCCTCGAACCAGCCCGCGATGCGGGCGCGCACGAGAGCACCGTAACGCGCGATCGCCGCGCCGTCGGAGAGCCCGGCGGGCGCCCGCTCCCCGAGCCACCCCTCGGGGAACTCGCCCAGGTCCATGCCGTCCACGAACCCGAGCGACAGTCGGAAGACGTGATACGCGAGGTCGCGCAGCGGACGGGCGCGCTCGGGCGGCGACCAGTCCAGCAGGGGCTCCGGAACGATCTGGACGAGTCGCTGGGCGCAGTCGAGGATCCGGTCCAGGCGCTGCGCGAGCTCCGCTGGTAGGAACTTCGCGTCGGGCGTGTACGCGACGCCGAGGAGCTGCGCGTAGGCGGGCGGGTTCCAGCCGTGGACGACGCGGGCGCCGACCGTCACGGCCGGGACGCGCGGCACCCCGACGCGCGCCAGCTCGGCGAGCGCATCGGGGTGCGCCTGCACGTCCACCGGGTCGAACTCGACCCCCCAAGACGAAAGGAGCTCCTTCGTCTTGGCGCAGGACGATCAGCCGGGACGATAGTAGAACGTGGCCGATTTTCCGGCTGCTCGAGCGTCATCACGACTCATCCTCGCCTCCCCTCATCGGGACGCCTCTGCGCCTTGTCTCAGGGCGATTCGCCGAGTGCCTCCCGCGCGACAAGGTGGAAGGACTCCACCGCCACCCGGAATGATTTGTCGGCCGGCGGAGGCGGCATCGAGAACGGCCAGCGGCCGCGGGATGAGATATTGCCGTACACCCAGCCGAACGTCTCGCCCACGACCTGGTTGGAGCCATCAAGAATCTCGACACGGAGTCGCACACCTCCAATTCGAAATTGGGAGTCGTTGTAGACGTAGCCTTCGATGGCGGGGCGCCCCCCGAGTGAGGTCGTCCGTTGCCACTCGACTCGGAGGGAGTTGGCCACTTGCGTGTGGAGCGCCTGCGCCGTCGCGCTGTCGATGAGTCCAAGGACGGCCAGCGCGACCGCCGACAGCATCAGCGCTAGGGCCGTACGGCGCCGCACCCACCACACCCCTTTGCAACCCGCCAGGGACACATCGTCAGACGCTCGCATGGCCGACCTCCCATCGTTCATTACTCCTAACACAGCTCCTTCAACTCCGTCTCCGCCTTCTCCAGCCAGAACTGCATGCCCATCTCGCGGAATGCAGTTGTCGCGGTGGCAAGGTGCTCCCGGGCCGGCTCTCGCTTGCCTGCTCGCCGGTAGAGCTTGCCCAATCCGAAGCGGCAGTGTGCGACGAGTGGTCTCATACCAAGCTCCGTACCGCGGGCTCCCGCTTCGAGGTAGTGCGCTTCGGCCTCGCCGACGTCCCCGGGTGCACGGTGACATGTGATCTCGCCGAGTACCCACATGACCCACCCCTCGTTTCCTCGCTCCCCGCGCTCACGGGCCAAGCGGAGAGCGTCGCCGGCAGCCGCCATCGTATCTTCTTTAGAACGTCCACTGCGAAGATACGCCCCGGCGAGCCACGTGAGGGTGAGGGCGAGCTCCTGCAACCGATTCCTCGACGTCTGGATCCTCACGCACTCCTCGAGCAGAGGTATCCCGTCGGCAGGGCGGCCAGCGAGGGTGTAGGCGTGGCCGAGCTGCGCGGCGCTCAGGGGAAGCCAGGCGTCGAACGCCAGTGACCGGGCGAGCTGGAGGCCGCGTTCGAGGGTGGCGAGCGCCTTCGGCAGTACGCCTTGCAAGAGGTAGACCCGTCCGAGGCCAAAGCAGGCGATGACCACGCTCAACGGGTGGTCCAGGTCTTCGGCGCGGCGAAGGCCCTCCAGCGCCACACCCTCGCCCTCCGAGAACTGGCCCATCTCGCCCAGGCACCGGCCGAGCCAGCTCCGTGAACCGACCGAGAGGAAGAACGGAGTGCCGAACCGCTCGGCCTTCGGGTTCGATTCGAGCAAAGCCACGACGCTCTGGAGCAGCGTCAGCATTCGCCGAAAGTCACCCAGCAGGTAGTAGCTCTGCGCGAGCCGGAAGTTGGCCACAGTCTGGAGGGTGGAATCCCCGAGCTCGCTCGCGATGGCCAGGGCGCGCTCGCCCGCCGCGATGGCTCGCTGGTGATGCCCGAGCGGCGCGAAGTAGTTGGCGAGGTGAGCGAAGACCAATCCGAGCCGTCCTTGGTCCCCGAGCGCCTCGGCGATGGTCCTCGCCCCTTCGAGATGCTCGAGAAGCGCCGCGTACTGGCCGAGCGGGGCCAGCGAGTTGCGAAGCTCAAGGCGCAGGTCGACCGCTTCCGCCATGAGCGCTGGGCTCTGCGGGAGATGCTCCAGCGTCCTCAGCGCCTGCGTGAGGTAGGCCGCAGACTCCCGGTACGCGGAGCGCGCAGTGGCTTTCGCGCCCGCCTGACGCAGATACGTGAGCGCCTTGTCCCAGACTTCGCCGTGGAGGGCGTGGTGGGCGAGCTGCTCGACGTGCTCCGAGAGGCGAGCCGAATCGAAGTGCTCGATGGCTTCGACGATCCGGGCATGGAGGGCGCGCCGCCGCTCCTGAAGCAGGCTGCCGTACGCCACCTCGTGGGTCAGCGCATGCTTGAACGTGTATTCGAGGTCGGGGAAAAGCCTCGACTCGTAGAGGAACTCCGACGCCTGCAGGTTGGCGAGGCTGCGGCGAAGCGCATCCTCGGGCGCGTCCGCGATCGCCTGGAGCAGCGCGAACGGCACATCCTTGCCGATGACGGCCGCCGTTTGGAGTAGCCGCTTCTCCTCCGGAGTAAGTCGGTCAATGCGAGCGGCCAGCACCGCTTGGACCGTCGGGGCCACACGGATCGTGCCGACCTCTTTCGCGAGGCGATACGCCCCACGCTCGCCAACCAGGACGCGGGTCTCGACCAGCGTCCGAACAGTTTCCTCGAGAAAGAACGGGTTGCCCTCGGTCCGGTCGGTCAGGAGCCGCTCGAGGGGCCGAAGCTCAGGAGCGTCGCCCAGGAGACCACGAAGCAGCTCCTCGGCGGTCGCTGGCGGCAAGGGGTCGATCCGGAACTGGCGGTAGGAGGTCTTCCCGCTCCAGCCGTGCTGGTACTCGGGCCGGTAGTTGACGAGGAGCAGCAGGCGCGCCGTCGGGAGGCTCTCCACGAGGCTGTCGAGGAGGGCCTGGGTCTCCGAGTCGATCCAGTGGAGGTCCTCGAAGACGGTCACCACGGGCTGCACCTGGCTCTCCCGAAGAAGCAGCCGCTTGATACCGTCGAGGGTGCGCTGCCTCCGCCGCGGGGGGTCGAGCCGCTCCCACTGGGGTTCCTCGACGGCAACGTCGAGAAGGGACAGCAGCGCCGGCAGAAAAGGCTCAAGGCTTCGGTCCAGCGCGAGCAACTTGCCCGTCACCTTTTCCCGGATCTTGCGGGTATCGTCGCGGCCCTCGATCTGGTAGTAGGCCTTCAGCAGACCGATGACCGGCAGATACGCCGTGGCCTTGCCGTAGGACACGGCGCCGCTCTCGAGGACCATCCAGCCCTGCGTTCGATGCGAGCGCGTGAGCTCGTGGAACAGCCGCGACTTGCCCACACCCGGCTCCCCGACGAGCGCGACGACCTGGCCATAACCCTGGGCCGCTCCCTCCAACGACTGCTGCAACTGTTCCAGCTCGGCGGTCCGGCCGACGAAGCGCGTCAGGCCGCGAGTCGCCGTCGCTTGGAGACGTGTCCGCACCGGTCCCGCCCCCGTGACCTCATAGACCTCGACAGCCTCACTCAGCCCTTTCACCCGAACGGGACCGACCGGCTTCACCTGCACGTAGCCCTCGGTCAAGCGCAGCGTGTCGGCAGCCATCAGGATCGATCCCGCCGCGGCCATCTGTTCCATTCGCGCGGCGAGATGGGTCGTCTGCCCGACAGCGGTGTAATCCATGTGGAGGTCGCTGCCGATAGACCGGACCACCACTTCACCGGAGTTCAAGCCGACCCGAATCTGAGGGAGGATACCCTCGCTGCGACGGACATCCTCGGCATACCGCTTCACCGCTTCCTGCATCCGCAACGCCGCATAGCACGCCCTGATGGCGTGATCCTCGTGGGCGACCGGCGCCCCGAAGAGCGCCATGATGCCGTCGCCCATCACCTGGTTGACGGTGCCCTCATAGCGATGGACGGCCTCCATCATCCGCTCGAGGACGGGATCCAAGATCTTCCGCGCTTGCTCAGGATCTCGGTCGGCGAGCAACTCCATCGAGCCTTTCATGTCCGCGAACAGGACCGTGATCTGCTTGCGCTCACCCTCGAGGGCAGCCTTCGACGTGAGGATTTTCTCGGCGAGGTGCCTGGGGGTGTAGGCCTGGGGTGAGGCGAACGCGTCCGACTCCGACGTCAGCGACGCGCCGCAGGAGCGGCAGAACTTCTTACCGACCCCGACCGGCTGGCCGCAGCTCGGGCACGCGAGTTCGAGACGAATCCCGCACTCCTCGCAGAATCGAGCGCCCTCGTCGTTCTGAGCCTGGCACCGAGGACAGTTCATCCACCCTTCCCATGAGCCCGGGTCGGTGATCACCTCCCCTCGAAGGTCGGCGCCTTCTTGTTCGCGAACGCCCTCACCCCGTTCTTGAAGTCCTCGGTGCGGCCGCTCGCCGCGATCGCCTGGGCTTCGAGCTCCATCTGCGTTTCGAGGCTCTCCCACGTCGACTGGTGGAAGAGCCGCTTCGCGCCGCCGAACGCCTTCGACGGCCCCTGCGCGAGCTCGCGGGCGAGCGCGTCGACGGCACTCTTGAGCTCCGCGTCCGGCACGACGCGCGTCACGAGCCCCCACTCGAGCGCCTCGCGGGCGGAGAGCACACGGTTGGTGAAGTAGAGCTCCATCGCGCGGCGCAGGCCGACGAGGCGCGGCAGGAAGTACGACGACGAGCCGTCGGGCGTCGCCGCGATCTTCGAGTACGCCATCGTGAAGCGGGCCGACTCGGCCGCGAGCACGAGGTCACCGGAGAGCGCGAAGGAGAAACCCCCGCCCGCGGCCACGCCGTTGACGGCCATGATCACGGGCTTGTCGCTCCTGGCGAAGCGCGACACGGCCCCGTGCAGGTAGGTCGTGAGCTCTTTGACGAGCACCCCGATCCGCGGAAGGTTGTCGGCGAAGTCCTTCACGTCACCACCTGCGCAGAACGCCTTGCCCGCCCCGGTGACCACGACGCAGCGCACGCTCGGGTCCTCGTCGACCTCGAGCGCGGCGTGGAAGAGCTCCCGCCCGAGCCCCAGGGTGAGCGCGTTGAACGCGTCGGGTCGGTTGAGCGTGATCGTCGCGACGCCGTCGCGGCGGTCGAGGATCAGGGACTCGAAGTTCATCGTGGGCACCTCCGTTCAGGTCCGCCAGACGCGGCGGCGCGCCACCTGCGCGACCACGTCCAGGATCTCCTGGATCTTGAGCGGTTTCACCAGCACGAGGTCCACACCGTGCTCGCGGCGCTCCTCCGGCGAGAGCTCCACGCCGAAGCCCGTCACGAGGATGACGGGGACGGCGGGCGCCATCTCCTTGATCGCCCGCGCGACTTGCCATCCCGACGCTCGCGGCATTGCGAGGTCAGTGAAGACGACATCGAACGGCTCGGCGCCGAAGCGGGCGATCGCCTCGCTGCCGTCGCTCACGACCACCGCGCGGTGGCCGCCGGTCTCGAGCACGTCGCGCAGCATCGCGCCGACCGTCGGCTCGTCGTCCACCACGAGGCAGCGGAGCGAGACGTCTCCGGCCGATGCCGGGGCGGCAGGCGCCGCCTGGGGCGCCTCCAGCTCCGTGGCCGGTCGGAAGGTCAGGTGGAAAATGGTGCCGCGCCCCTCCTCGCTCTCGACCGTGATCCGGGCGCCGTGCCGCTCGAGGATGGCATACGTCATGGACAGCCCGAGCCCGGTCCCCTGCGGCCCCTTGGTCGTGAAGAACGGGTCGAAGATCCTGTCGCGGATCGTCGTGGGGATGCCGACGCCGGTATCGCTCACCGTGACCGCGATCTCGCCGTGCCCGACGGCGGTCGTCAGCGTCAGCACACCGCCGTCGGGCATCGCGTCCACCGCGTTGAGGATCAGGTTCGTCAGCGCCTCGCGGAGCTCGACGGGGTCGCCGGCCACTTTCGGGAGGGCGGCAAGATCGTTGCGCACCTCGAGCGGCACGCCGCGGCTCACGGCCTCATCGCGCCACCGCGACTGCGTGATCTCGAGCGCCTCACGCACCACCTCGTTCAGGTCGACGGCGACGAACGGCTCGTCGCGCCGGATCCGTGTGAACTCCTGGAGGCGCCGGACCGTCTGGGCGCCGTCGAGGGCCGCGCGCTCGATCACCTGGAGCCACTGGCGGAGCTGCGGGTTCTGGACCCGCTGCAGGACGAGCTGGGCGCGCCCGAGGATCGAGGCGAGCAGGTTGTTGAAGTCGTGGGCGACGCCCGACGCCATCTCGCCGAGGGCGCGGAGCTTCTCGGTGCGCACGAGCTGGTCCTGGGCGGCGGCCAGCTCGCCGTACGCGCGAGTGCGCTCTTCGAAGAGCCGCGCGCTACGGAGCGCGAGCGCGGCGAGGTGCGCGATGTTGGTCAGAAGCCGCTCGTCGCGCTCGGTGAAGGGGCGCTCCCCGCCGCGGAGCGCCAGCACGCCCAGGACGCGGTCGCCCGCGACCATCGGCACGCCGAGCCAGCGCCCGAGCTCGGCGGAGGTCCGGATGGGCTCGACGCCGTGCCGCGCGCACTCGGCCGCGTAGTCGTCGGTCCGGATCGCGCGCCCCGTTTCGCGCACGACCGACATCAGCCCCGACGCGCGCTCGGGGTCGCGGAGCGAGGGCTGCACGTCGGGCACGCCGCCCGCGAGCCGAAGCACGACCTCGAACTCGTGCCGCTCCTCGTCGTGGAGCGCGACGACCATGTTGCGGGCGTCGAGCACGCGCGCCACCTGGGCGTGGATCGCGTCGATCAGCGCCGCCCGCTCGAGCTGGCCCGTGACGGCCTGCGACAACTCGAGGAGGACCGAGAGCTCCTGGACCTGCCGGCGGTTCTCCTCGAAGAGCCGCGCGTTGTCGATCGCCACCCCCGCGTGGTTGGCGATCGCCTCCATCAGCGCCAGCTCGCTCTCGGAGAACTCGCACGCGCGCTCGTACCAGATCAGGCCGAACCCGCCGATCACTCGCTCCTTGGCGACGATCGGCACGAAGAGCTGGCTCCGGTGCGGCAGCACGTCCCGCACGACCGCCGAGGCGCGGGGATCCGCCGCCACGTCCGACGAGGAGAGGGGCCGCCTCGTGCGCGCCGCCTCCGCCAAGAACGGGTCCTGCACGAGCGAGAGCCGGATCGTGCGGAGCTGCTCCAGGTGCTCCGACGGGAGGTGGTAGCCGACGACGGGCTCCAGCCACTCCCCGTCGCCCTCACGCAGCCAGACGCCGCCGGCATCCGCGTCGACGGCCCGCGCGACGCGACGGAGGAAATGGCGCAGCAGGGCCTGGAGGTCGAGCGTCGAGGAGAACGTGCGGCTCACGGCGAGCAGCGTTTCCGTCTGCCGCAGCTTGACCTCGCTCTGGCGGGCCAGCTCCGCGTTTTCCATCACGAGGCCCACCTGCGCGGCGACGCCCTCGATGAGGCGGGCCTCGGAGGGCTGAAACTGGCGTCCCGGCCGCCACCAGACGACGAGCAGCGCGCCGATCGGCTCGCGGCGCGCGGTCGCCGACGCCAGGAGTATCGAGTGCGGCGGGAGCGCGCCCAACCAGTCGCGATCGAAGCGCGGATCGTTCAGGGGGTCGGAGCTCCACACGGCGCGGCCTTCGCGCCACGCCGACAGCAGCTCGGGTACCCGCGCGAGCACGATCGGCCGCGTCATGAACCACGCGAGGAGCTCCGGCGGCACCTGGTAGCCGCCCAGCGGCGCCAGCTTCTCCTTCCGCTCGTCGAGGAAGTACGCGCCGACCATGTCGGCGCCGCACGCCAGCGCGACCTCCCTCGCCACCTGCCGCATCCGCTCGGCGGCGGGCCCCGGCCGCGAGAGAATCTGGCCGACGTTCATGAGCGTCGTCGCCTCGCGGAGGCGCTCCTGGACCTCCGTGTAGAGGCGGGTGTTCTCCAGCGAGAGCGCGAGCTGGCCCGCGATCGTCATCGCGAGGTCCACCTGCGACGGCTCGAAGGGCACCGGCCGCTCACAGTGGTCCAGCGTCATGACGCCGATAACCTGGTCCTGCCGGATCATCGGCACGACGAGGTAGGACTTCAGGCCAAAGGTCTCGAGCCACTCGCGCGGCACGAGGTCGCTCTCACGCGCGTCGTTCACGACCACCGGGCGGCGCGTCTCGCGGGCACGCGCGTTCGCCGGGATCTCGAGGAACGGCCGCGAGGCCACCGCCTGGAAGGCGACCCACTGCGCGGGAGCCTTCCGGCCGTCGGCGTATTGCGACACGAGCGGCGCGACCTGGCCGCCCTCCCACAGCACGAGCGAGCAGCGGTCGACGCGGCACACCTCGGCAATCTTGATCGCGACGCGCTTGAGCAGTCGCTTCGTGTCGAGCGTGGAGTTGAGGATCTCGACGACCTCGAGGAGCGCGCCCGTCTCCTCCAGGCGCCGCGCGGTCTCCGAGTAGAGCCGGGCGTTCTCGAGCGCGATCGCGGCCTGCGCCGCGAGCGAACCGAGCAGGGACGCCGTCTCCGGGGTGACCGGCGAGGGCGCGGCGCGGTGGACGGCGAACGCGCCCAGCACGCTCTCGCCCATGGCGATCGGGTACGCCGTGACGTAGCGGAGGCCGCGGCGCACGAGCCGGGCGCCGTCCGCCACCCGCGGGTCCTTCGCGGCGTCCGCCCAGAAGATCGGCTGCCGGTGGAGCGCGACCCAGCCGATGGAGCCCTCGCCAAGGGGCAGCTCGCGCTCGAGCTTGCCGGCGACTGCCGGGTCGCCGTGGACCAGCCAGCGCGAGAGGCGGCGGCTCGCCGGGTCGAGCACCCACACGCTCACGTAGGGCGCGTCGAAGAACCGCGCGACCGCCGCGGCGATGTTCGTCAAGACTTCGTCGATCTTGAGCGACGAGGAGACGAGGCGGTTCACCTCCTCGAGCGCCGCGAGCCGCTCGGCGCGCTCCCGCGCCTCGCGGTAGAGCCGCGCGTTCTCGAGCGCGATCGCCGCCCGGCCGGCGAAGGACTTCAAGACCTCGAGGTCCTCCTGGAGGAACGGCGCCGCGCCATTGCCCGTCCGGTGCAGGGCGATGACGCCGAGGAGCCGGTCCTGGACCGTGAGGGGGTGCGCCATCGCCCGCCGGACGCCGACGTCCTTTCCCCGCGGGCGCGCGAGCAGCGAGCTGGGGTAGTCGTTGACGATGAGCCCGTGCCCGAGCTGCGCGGAGGACCCGACCACGCCCTGGCCGAACGGGACCGTCACGCCTTTGAAGGGGCTCCCCTCGGTCCACGCGCGCGGGACGAGGGCGCGTCCGTCCTCCATCAGGTAGATCACGCCGTTGGCGTCGAAGAGGCGCTTCGCCCGCTCGACGACCATCCTGAGCAGCGGCTCCGGGTCCAGCTCGGTCGCGAACCCGCGCTCGATCTCGGCGAGCGTCGCGATCTGCGCGCGCCGCGCGGTCTCGAGCGAGAACAGGCGGGCGTTCTCCAGCGCGAGCGCCGCCTGGTCGGCGAACGCCTGGAGCAGCTCGACCTCCGCCTCCGTGAAGACGCGGCCGACGCGGTCGGCGAGCGCCAGCGTGCCGATGAGGCGGGCCTTCACCCGGAGCGGGACCGCGACGAGGGAGCCATCGCCCGCGGCGCGGATCGCGTCACGCAGATCGTCGGTCAGGACGAGGACGGGGTCGCTGAGGATGTCGGCAGACGCCACCGTCCGCCCCTCGGCGACGGCACGCCCGGACACGCTGACGCCAGGGGGCAGCAGGTGGCCGACCCGCAGCGTCTCGCGGCTCGTGCCACCGACTGCGAGCAGGGTGAGCGAGCCGTCGGACTGCAGGATCCAGAGCCCGGACGACCGGGCGGCGAAGAGCGTGAGAACGCTCTCGACGATGCGGTTGCCGACCGCGCCGACCTCGAGGCTCTCGGTGAGCGTCTTCGCCAGGCGCGCCAGCTCCTCAGCCTCGAGCCGCCGGCGCGTCGCCTCGGCGGCCTGGCGCGTGGCCTCGCGGTAGAGCCGCGCGTGGTCGAGCGCGATCGCGGCCTGGTCGGCGAACGCCTCGGCGATCTCCCGGTCGCGCGCGGTGAACGCGCGTCGCGCGCGGAAGGTCAACACGCCGATCGTCCGGTCGCCCACCCTCAACGGCACGCCGAGAAACATCGTGTAGCCGAGCCGTCGGTCCGCGTCGAGATGGTCGGGGACGACGTCCGGGACGCTCTGGATCTCGCAGATCAGCGTCCGGCCGGTCGCCACCACCTTGCCGCTCAGGCTCTCGCCCACCCGAATCCGCGGACGGACCATCGTCTGCGACGCCGTGCCGGCGAGACCGGCGAGGACGAGGTCCTCGCCGTCGAGCAGCCGGAAGCCGGCGTTGTCCACGTCGAGGAGCCGCGCCGCCTCGTCGGCGATCGACGCGAGCAGCGTCTCCGTCGGCGCCATGCTCCCGATCTTCGTGTTGATCTCGAGGAGCGCGCTGAGGTACGCGCGTCGGGCGCTTTCCTCCGAGTACCGGCGGGCGTTGTTGATCGCGTTCGCGGCGTGGAGGGTGAGCGAGGCAAGCACGCTGAGCTCCTCGCCGGTGTACTCGTGTCGCTCGCGCACGCCGACCGACAGCGCCCCGAGCACCCGGTCGCCGGTCAGGAGTGGAACGATCGCGGCCGACGCCGTGCCCTCCGCACGGAGCTCCTCGACGTTGCGCGTGCGCGGGTCGTTGAGGACGTCGGACACCGTCAGGGGCTCACGCGTGGCGACAACCGTTCCGACGAGCCCCTCGCCGACGCGGACCCGGCGTGGCCCCTCCACCGACGCCCGCGCGCCGACCGACGCCCGCAGCGAGACGTGCTCACCGTCGTCCTCGACGAGCCAGAGCCTCGCGACGCTCGAGTCGAACAGCTCGGCGGCCGCGTCCACCACGCGCTGGAGCACCTCGTCGAGCGACAGCGTCGCCGTGAGCGTCTGCGCGAGCCGCGTGAGCGTCTCCAGGCGCCGGGTCGTCGCGCGGGTCTCCCCGAAGAGGGCGGCGCGCGCGACGGCCTGGCCGACGTGGTGGGCGACCGCCTGCAGGAGTGTCAGCTCGTCGCCGTCGAACGTGCGCGGCTCCCTGGAGATCAGCGCCATGACGCCCCAGATCCGGTCGTCCACGGTGATCGGCAGCGCGAGCTGGGTGTGATAGCCGCCGGCGGCGACCCGCTCTCGCACCGCGGGCGTGAGCATGCGCGAGCGCGTCAGGTCGGTCACGACGAGATGGCCCGCGCGCACGGCCTCGCCGACGTGGCTCTCGTCCAGCGGCCGCACGCGCAGCTCGGCAGCGTCCTTCGGCGAGAGGCCCCGATGAGCGACGAGCACCAGCGCCCGCGCCGCGGGGTCGAAGCGGAAGAGCCCGCCGACCGCCATCCGCGCGACGCCGCAGGCGACCTCGAGCGTGCGCTCGGCGGCGACCACGAGATCGTCGCCGCTGCCCGTCGCGACCGCGACGGCGTAGAGCGCCTCGAGCTCTGGGCGTAGCCGTTCCGTGGGAGCAGGTGGGACTGACTCCGTTTCGAGCGGGGGCTTCGTTGCGAGCGCGGGCTTCGCCCGCGCCACCCCCAACGGGGGAGTAGGAGCGGCCGTCGCGGCCCCCTTCGATGATCCCACGGACCCCGCGGCGACAGCCACGCCGACCGCGGCGACGAGCGAGAGGGCCCACCAGAACCAGAACCACTGTTCGGCGGCGCGCCGGTTCCCCTCGGAGACCAGCGCCCAGAGACTCCCGCCGGCCACCCCGGCGAGCGGCCGCACGAGCCACGGCTGGCCGTTGACCGCGACGTGTCCCGCCCGCGCGGCGTCCAGCCAGCCGCGCGCGGGGACGCCGGGCAGCGTTCCGCCGATGGCCAGGTCGCCGGCCACCACCACGACCGCCGGCCGCGACGGCAGCCCCGCGAGGAGCCGGTCGAGCGACTCGACGCGTCGGCCGACCACGACCATCCCGGCGGGCAGCGGTGCCAGGCCGAGGAGGTAGGCGCGGTCGTTCACGACGGCGACGCGCGCGACGGCCTCGGTGGGCCGCGGGATCCCGAGGCCCTCGACCCGCGGCATCGGGGGCACCTGGACGAGCGGCGCGCCGCTCGCGTCGACCACCAGAAGCAGGTCGGCGATCCGCTCCAGTGTGAGCGCGAGCATCCGGGGCGAGGCGCCGCGCGCCAGAGTCGCCCAGTCGCTCTTGAGTGCGCCCTCGACGATCGCCGGGTCCTTCGCGAGGATCCCGGCCTCGCGGCGCAGCTCGTTCTGCGTCGCGTTGACGAGCGCGCTCAAGGCCGCGAGGGTATCGCCCACCGCGGCGTCGTAGCGCTCCGCCGCGCGCCGCGAGAGCGCGAGCCCGCCCGTGCCCCAGACGGCGACGAGCGCCAGGAGCACCGGGACGAAGCGCGCGAGGCCCGGACGCCGCACCGCCGGCCTCAGCGACGCTCGCCCACGCGGTGGAGCTTCAGGAGGTTCGTCGTCCCTGCAACCCACATGGGCGAGCCGGAGATGATGACGAGGACATCGCCCGGCGTGACCGACCCGTCGCGCAGCAGCGTCGCTTCGACCTCCTCGATCATCTCGTCGGTCGTCTGGACCTTGCGGATGAGCCGCGAGTCCACTCCCCACGACAGGGCGAGCCGCCGTTGGACCTCGACGAACGGCGTCAGCGCGATGATCGGCACCCTCGGGCGTGCGCGGGAGATGAGGCGCGCCGAGGAGCCCGACTGCGTGAATGCGACGATCGCGTGCGCCCCGAGCGCGTGCGCGGCCTGGGAGGCCGCGTCCGAGAGCGCTTCGGGAAAGCCGACGTCGTGGAGCGGCCGGCGCGGGGCCTCGCTCGCCAGCACCTCCCGCTCGGCGCGCACGGCGACGCGGGCCATGACCTCGACCGCTTCTGACGGATAGCGGCCCGTCGCCGTCTCGGCGGACAGCATGAGCGCGTCGGCGCCGTCGAAGATCGCCGTCGAGACGTCGGAGACCTCGGCCCGTGTCGGTCGGAGGTGGGTGACCATCGACTCCAGCATCTGCGTCGCCACGATGACCGGCACACCCGCCTCCCGCGCCTGCCGGATGATCTCCTTCTGGAGATGGGGCACGTCCTCGATCGGGACGTCCACGCCGAGGTCGCCGCGCGCCACCATGACCGCCGCGACCGATCGCAGGATGCCGGGGAGGTTCACGATGCCCTCGTGGCGCTCGAGCTTGGCGACGATCGGTACGTCGGCACCGAGCTCGTGCAGGGAGCCACGCACCTCCGCGATGTCCGCCTCCGACCGCACGAACGAGACGGCGACGAAGTCCACGCCGTGCGCGAGGCCGAAACGGAGGTCCTCGCGGTCCTTGTCGGTGAGGCACGAGACGGGCAGCGGCACGCGCGGGAGCGAGATCCCCTTGTGATCGCTGAGGCGCCCGCCGACGACGACGCGGCAACGTACCTCCTCGGGCGACGCCTCCTCGACGCGGAGCTGGACCATCCCGTCGTCCATCCAGATCTGGTCGCCCGGATGCACGTTCGTGAGGTACTCGGGGTGGTTCAGCGACGCGCGCTCCGCCGTGCCCACGACGGGCTTCGCGCAGAGCGTGAAAATCTGGCCGGGCTCGAGATCGACCCGCGCGCCGCCCGCGGGGCCGAAGGTGCCGAGCCGGATCTTCGGCCCCTGCAAATCTTGAAGAATCGCGATCGGTCGGCCCCAGCGAGCCTCACCCTCGCGGATCAGCCGGATGACCTCGGCGTGCTCGGCGTGGGTGCCGTGGGAGAAGTTCACGCGGGCGACGTCCATGCCCGCGGCGACGAGGCGGTCGAGCTCGGCTCGGCTGCTGCTGGCAGGCCCGAGGGTGCAAACGATCTTGGTCCGCCGCACGCCCGCTATCCGCGCTCGAGGAGCGTTCGGAGGAACTGGCCAGTGTACGAGCGGGTGGCCTGGCGCGCGATCTCCTCGGGGGTGCCCGTGGCCACGACCCGACCGCCCTCGTCACCCCCTTCCGGCCCGAGGTCGATGATCCAGTCCGCGGTCTTGATCACGTCGAGGTTGTGCTCGATGATCACGACCGTGTTGCCCTGATCCACGAGCTTGTTGAGCACGTCCAGGAGCTTTTGAATATCGGCGAAGTGCAATCCCGTCGTCGGTTCGTCGAGGATGTACAGCGTCCTTCCTGTTGCTCGCCGTGACAGCTCCGTGGCGAGCTTCACCCTCTGCGCCTCTCCCCCCGATAATGTCGTCGCCGACTGCCCCAGGCGGATGTAGTCGAGCCCGACGTCATCGAGGGTCTGGAGCTTGGCCCGAATCACCGGCACCGCCTCGAAGAACCCGAGCGCCTCGCGGACTGTCATGTCGAGGACCTCGGCGATCGACATCCCCTTGTACCGGACGTCGAGCGTCTCGCGGTTGTAGCGGCGGCCCTTGCAGACGTCGCACGTCACGTAGACGTCGGCCAGGAAGTGCATCTCGATCTTCACGAGCCCGTCGCCCTGGCACGCCTCGCACCGGCCGCCCTTGACGTTGAACGAGAACCGGCCCGGCTGGTAGCCCCGCATGCGCGCCTCGGGCGTGCGCGCGAAGAGCGTCCGGATGAACGTGAACACCCCGGTGTAGGTGGCGGGGTTCGAGCGCGGCGTGCGGCCGATCGGCGACTGGTCGATGTCCACGACCTTGTCGACGCGCTGGGCGCCCTCGATGCGGTCGTGCGCCCCGGGGCGATCCTGGGCGCGGTGGAGCATCTGGGCGAGCGCGCGGTACAGGATGTCGTTGACCAGCGTCGATTTGCCGGACCCCGAGACGCCGGTGACGCTCGTGAAGGTCCCGAG
>WNEP01000112.1_pt1 | contig 35527 bp, 34 predicted proteins | sample 5399961 | NCBI WGS metagenome assembly WNEP01 (sample SAMN13153329, study PRJNA577476) | soil metagenome | isolation source: 20 cm grassland meadow soil pre-rain plot 5 | place: USA:California | collected 2015-09-08 | reverse complement strand
ATGCGCGGCGCAATAGGGCCAATGCTGCCGGTATAGGTGACGCGATGGGTTTCGATCGCCCGCAGAAACGCGTCGACGTCGAACTTCGCCTGGATCACGAGTTTGCGCCTCGAGATCAGCGAGGGAACCAGCATCAACAGCATTCCCGCATTGTGAATGAGCGGTAGCGCCCACAGTGAAACGTCGTCCGGTCCGAGACCGTGCCGCACGCTCCAGGAGTTCGCGGAACCCAGATATTCCGCATGCATCCGCGGGATTATCTTCGGGACGCCGGTCGAGCCGCCTGACAGCTGGAATAAGGCGACATCCCCGGGCAACGCATCGGCACGGCGGGTGGCGGCGCGTGCATCTGCGCGCGAATGGCGGCTGATCAATTCGGCGAAATCGTATTCGCCCGCCTTAGCCTGCCCTCTGACCACGATCAATGTGGTCAGGATTGCGTGCTCCTGCACCATCCGGCGCGCGAAGGCCGCGAGATCGAATGCTGGGCTGAAATCGCCTTGCACGAAATAGGCTTTCGCCCCGGACAGTTCCGTCAGTTGCCCGATCTCGATCTCGCGATACTGGGGCAACGTGCACACCGGAATGACGGAGGCCTTGAAGCACCCGAACAGCGCGACGACGATCTCCTTGACCGAGCCAAACTGAAAGATGGCGCGATCTCCAGGCTCAAGGCCGATTTCGAGCAGCGAGGCGGCCAACGATTCTGAGAGCGCGTCAGCTTGCGCAAAAGTCAGGCTGCCGTCGTCGGCCGCGATATAGGTGACGTCAGGCTTTTCGTGCGCGGCCTCGCGTAGCATCTCGCCCAGCGTCGACCAGATCCAGGAGCCGCTGCGCCGATAGGCCTCGGACTCCTCGGCCGTGTGGTGGGTCACCCCTTTGACCGGAAACCGCACCCGCTCCATGCGCCCCTCGCTCTGGCCGAAGCGCATAATGCACTTTATTGACGTATGTGTCAATTCCTCGTCTCTGATGTCAACTACATACCAGACGCACCGGAAGAGTTCGCTCAAAGGGATCGGTGTTGTTGGATAGATGCCTGGCCACGTTTTCCTTACCGTCACATCTGGCATTTTGGCGATCGCTGGACCCAGAATAGACTAGGGGTTCGCAGCATCGGACCAAAACGGAGGAGACGGCCAAAATGACGGGCGCACTGCTTACGGCATTGCTGGGCGCCAGCTTGATGCTGGGCAGCACCGACCTCGCCTACGCTCAGCCCTATCCCGACCGGCCGATCAGGATGATCGTGCCGTTCCCGGCCGGCGGACCGACCGATGGCATGGCGCGTATCATCTCCGACCGGCTAAGCGTCGTGCTCGGCCAGACCGTCGTGGTGGAAAACCGCGGCGGCGGAGCCGGGGGCAGCATCGGTGCCAAGGCGGTCGCGACCGCCGATCCCGATGGCTACACGATCCTGATCACCCCTGGCGGGTCGCTGACGAGCGGCCCGGCCGTGCACGCCAACATCGGCTACGATCCGGTCAAGGCGTTCGTACCGGTCTGCGAGGTGATCGAAACACCACAAATTTTGGCCGTTCACCACGACCTACCAGTGAATACGGTTGCCGACTTGGTGAGATATGCAAAAGCTAACCCCGGCAAGGTCAGCTGGGGTTCGCAGGGATTCGGTACGGCGCCACACCTGCTCGCTGAATTGTTCAAGCTCGAGACCGGCGTCAATATCGTGCACGTCCCTTATCGCGGAACTGCGCCCATGCTCGCCGCCGCGGTGGCGGGCGAAGTCCAAGTCGTCATCGACCCGATGACCTCCGTCCTGCCCCATATTCAGTCCGGAGCGCTGCGCGCGCTGGCAATCGCAGGTGCGGAGCGTAGCCCGAAATTGCCCGACGTGCCGACGGCGCCGCAGGCGGGCTTCCCCAACCTGCTCTCCCCATTCTGGCTCGGCGTGGTGGCGCCGGCCGGCACGGCTCCCGCCATCATCGATAAGCTCAACGCCGCGTTCCGCGAAAGCCTCGCCCACGCAGAAACGCGCGCGCTGCTCGACAAGCTCGGTGCTGAGATCAAGATCGGCACGCCGGCCGAATTCAAAAAGATGCTCGCCGACGAGCTCGCAAAGTGGACCGCCGTCGTCAAGGCCGCCAACATCAAGGTGGACTGACGTCTTCAGGAATCGCACTGATGTTCCGTCGTGACACGACCGCCGAATCGCATTTCCGAATCGAAGTGCGAACTTGGCTAGAAGCCAATCTTCCCCTTGCGCTGCGCGGGCGGACGGCGCGTCCGCCGCCAGCGGAACTGATGCCCTGGTATCAGGCGCTCTCGCGCAAAGGTTGGATCGCGCCGCATTGGCCCAAGCACTACGGCGGAATGGGCGCTACGCTCAATGAGCAGATCATCATTACGGAGGAGCTAGCGCGCATTGGCGCACCGCAGCTGCCGGCGCAAGGTCTCAATCACATTGGCCCCATCCTCATGAAGTTCGGGACCGAGGCGCAGAAGGCGCAGCATCTACCGCCCATCATTGCCGGCACCGTGATCTGGGCACAGGGCTACTCCGAGCCTGGCGCGGGCTCCGACCTAGCCAGTCTTTCCACCCGCGCAACGCTCGAAGGCGATCATTTCATCGTGCGGGGACAGAAGATCTGGACCACCTGGGGACATCATTCGGACTGGATGTTTGCGCTGGTCCGCACCGATCCGCAGGCGCAGCCGCGGCAAGCCGGCATCAGCTTCCTGCTGGTCGATCTGCGCAGCCCAGGCATCAGAATCAGGCCGATCAAGACCATTGCCGGCGATGATGAGTTCAGCGAGGTGTTCTTCGATGATGTCATCGTGCCAACTGAAAATCTGGTCGGTAAACTCAATGATGGTTGGTGCATCGCAAATGCATTGCTGGGGCACGAGCGGCTGGCGAGTTCGAATCCGCAATTCCCTCTGATGGCGCTCGAGCGCATCAAGACCATGGCGCGCGCGTCTGGAGTCATCGCCGATCCGGCGTTCCAGGACCGTCTTGCCGCAGCCAGCATCAACGTCACGGCCTTGTCGGCGCTGTTCAACCATGCCGTGGAGCTCACCAATAACAAGCACAGTCCAGGGCCGGAATCGTCAGTCATCAAGATTTTTGCATCGGAGCTCCTGCAAACCCTCAACGAGCTCTTGGTCCAGGCGGCGGGCGGTCACGCGTCCACGCAAAATCCGATCACGACGAATTTCGGTGTGGTGGATGTCGCTGCCCCATTCCTACAATCCCGGCGCGTGACGATTTATGGCGGCTCATCGGAAATTCAGCGCAACGTTCTCGCCCGACGTGTGCTGAACCTTCCGAGTTGACGCGCATGCGCACCTTATGGACCTGCATCTGACATCGGAGCAGACCCTCCTGCGCGACAGCGCCGTCAAATTCATCCAGGCGGCGGGTCCGAAGGTGGCACGAGCATTTCGCGAGCAGGATCCAAGCTTCGCGCCGGAGCGACTGCGCTGGGCGGGCGAGGTCGGGTGGCTCGGCATGCTGGTGCCGACCTCGGCTGATGGACTTGCCCTGGGCTTGACGGAGCTGGCCTTGCTGCTCGAGCAGGCCGGACGGGGGCTCGTCTGCGAGCCGATCGGCTTTGCAGCGATCTCCGCTGCCGCCTTGGCCCAGGGCGGTACGCCGCATCCGATGCTGGAACGGGTGATGACGGGGCGAGCTTTGGTCGTTCCTGCGTTGGAGGAGAGCGGATATGGCGATGATCCGCTTTCGCCGCGCACGCAAATGGTCGGGGAAGCCGGCGCCCTGCGCTTGACCGGGCAGAAGACGTTTGTGTGTGCCGATGGCGCCGATGGCTTCCTCGTCAGCGCCAGCGGACCTGATGGACCCGCGCTCTGTTATGTGGCGCGCAACGCGCGCGGCTGTAGCTTGACGACGACGCAAACTGTGGAGGGCCGCAAGCTTGCGACGCTCGGCCTCGCGCAGGCGCCGGCCGACCTCATTCCGCCGCATCCGTCCTCGCGCAACGCAGTAGAGGCACTCTACAATCTTGCGCTGATGGCGCTGTCCTGCGAATTGCTCGGCGTCATGGAGCGGGCGCAAGAGATCACGCTCGATTACCTGCGCATCCGCAAGCAATTCGGAAAACTGATCGGCAGCTTCCAGGCGCTGCAGCACCAGGCCGTCAATATCTATGTCTGCGTCGAAGCGATCCGCTCGCTCGTGTTTCAGATCGCCGCCCACAACGAGGTCTTTGACATCGATCCCGCAATGGCGATCGCGCTGAAAGCCAAGGCCTCGGAAGACGCTCTTTTCGTCACCGAGGCCTGCATCCAGCTTCATGGCGCGATCGGATTCACCGACGAGCACGATATCGGCCTTTATCTCAAGCGGGCGATGCTGCTGTCGTCACTGTTCGGGAACGCAGCGGCGCAGCGCCGGCGCTATGTGGCACTCGCCAACATAACCGCATGAACCAGGAGTCATTCATGAGCGAAGAGCAGACCATCACCTATGAGCTGGAGAGCGAGGTCGCGCTTATCGGGCTCAACCGCCCGGATAAGCGCAATTGCTTTGACCTGACCGTGATGAAGCAGTTGCGCGCAGCCATTGACCGCGCCGGCGAGGAGGCAAAATGCGGCATCATCTTCGGTCATGGCGACAATTTCTGCGCTGGGCTTGACCTGCGCTGGGCGGCGGAGAGCTGGAAGACAGGACGTTCGCAACGGCTGCCGTTCCAGTTCAATCGTAATAGCTATTTCGAGGTGATGGCGCGCGGGAACATTCCGTTCATCGCGGCGCTGCATGGCGCGACGCTGGGCGGCGGACTCGAGACCGCAGCGGCCGCGCATATCCGCGTTGCCGACGAGACCACATATTTCGCCTTGCCCGAGGGAACGCGCGGCATCTTCATCGGCGGCGGCGGCTCCGTGCGCGTGGCGCGGCTGATCGGCTTTGCCCGCATGCAGGACATGATGCTTACCGGCCGCGTGCTCAAGGCCGACGAAGCCGAGCGCTACGGCATTGTGCAATATATCGTGCCGAAGGGACAGGCGATGACCAAAGCGAAAGAGTTGGCGCTCAAGATCTGCAAAAACGCGCCGCTGTCGAATTTCGCGATCACCAACAGTCTGCCGCGGCTGCAGGACATGTCCTACGACGACGGCTTGTTCTTCGAGCGCATGGTGTCGGAATACACCCGCAGCCCAGAGTCGATCACGCGGCTGCACCAGTTCCTCGACAAGACTGCACCGCGCGTGCGCCCGGAATAAACATCCTGCCAGGAAAATAGCCGAGCGGCATAGGGGATGAGCAATGGCTTTGCGTGACAACGCGATCGTGGCCTACGCCGAAACCAAAGTGATGGAGAAGAGTGACCGGGACGTCTTCGTTCTAGCCGGAGAGATGCTCGAAGCCTTGCTTGACGAGACCGGCACCGACAAGAACGAGATCGACGGCCTGGTCATGGCGGGGCTGACCGGCACCGGCGCCGCCAACCCGTTCTGGGCGCAGACCACCGCCGACGTGCTGGGGCTCGAGGTCGGCTTCTGCGAGCAGGTGCACACCGGCGGCTGCTCGGCGGCGGGCTGCGTCGCGCGTGCGGCGGCGGCGATCGATTATGGCATGTGCGAGGTCGCGTTCCTGCTGTTCGCCGACACACACGTGTTGGAGGACCGCACTGACCATAGTCACTCCTATCGGCGCGAATGGACCGACCCTTACGGCTTGATGGGGCCGCCCGGCGCCTTCGGTCTGCTCAGCCGCGCCTACGAAGCGAAATACGGACTCGACTACCGCATGCTCGGCAAGCTCGCGGTGACGCAGCGCAACCACGCACTCATGAACGAGAACGCATGCGAGAAGCTGCGCGTCCCGATCACCATCGACGACTACATGAACTCGCGGATGATCGCCGATCCGATCCGGCTGCTCGACTGCGTGATGCGCGCCGACGGCGCCGCTGGCCTGATGATGATGAGCCGCAAGCGCGCCAGGGAAAAAGGCTTGACCAAGTGCGTCATCCCGATCGGCTATGCCGAGCGCACCAACTTCAAGGGCGGGGAGAACCTAGTCGACGTGACCAAGAGCGGCCATGAAATCTGCGGCAGGAAGGCGCTAGGCGCGGCCGGCCTCGGCATCAACGATATCGCCTCCTTCCACCCCTACGACGATTTCATCATCGCCATTATGTTGCAGCTCGAAGCCTTCGGCTTCTGCAGGCCGGGTGAAGGCGTGCGGTTCATCCGTGACCACGATTTCTCCTACAGCGGCGATCTGCCGCTCAACACCGGCGGCGGCCAGATCTCGGCCGGCCAGGCCGCCTGCTCGTCGCACAACCTTGTCGAGGCGGTGCGGCAACTCAGGGGCGAAGGCGGCAAGCGTCAGGTCAAGGACACCAGGAACGCGCTAGTGACGGGCATCGGTTGGATCAATTACGGACGCAACTGGGGTTCGAGCGCGGCTTTGGTTCTGGTGCCGGAATAAGCGAGGCGGCCATGGCGAAAGCACTCAACGACACGTTCGGCATCAAGCGTGCGGTTAAACACTTCGATTTCTCCGAGCCTTATTGGGAGGGCACCCGCCAGAAGAAGCTCGTCATCCAGTACTGCAAGACCACCGGCAAGTATCAACACTTCCCGCGGCCGGTGAGCATCTTCACCGGCAAGAGGCGCGACATCGAATGGCGCGAAGTCTCGGGCAAGGGCGTGGTGTTCTCCTACACAATCGCGCATCGCGGCACGCCGTTATTTCGCGGCACCGAGCCTTACGCGGTCGCTAGCGTGACGCTCGATGTCGGCGTCAACTTCATCGCCAACCTCATCAACTGTACCGTCGAGGAGATCAAGGTCGGCATGAAGGTCAAGCCGCATTGGCATCCGCTCGAGGACGGCACGCACTTGTTGATGTTCCAGCCGGACAAAGACCCAGCATGAACGGTCCGGAGGCGGCGCGCGGACCGCAAGCCGTCGCTAGATTTCTGCGGCCGCGATCGATCGCCATCGTCGGGATATCGGCGCGCGCCGGCAGCGCCGGACAGGTCATTCTGCAGTCGCTCAAGCTCAACAATTTCGCGGGCGACATTCATCTAGTAGGCCGCAGCAGCGAGCCGATCGACGGCAGGCCTGTACTCAAGAGCGCGGACGAATTGCCCGCGGGCGTAGACCTTGCTGTCTTCACGCTGCCGGCCGCGGCTGTGCGCGAAGCGGTCGAGGCTTGTGCGCGCCGCAAGGTCGGCTCGGCAATGATATTCGCCGCCGGTTTTGCCGAAGTCGGTGATCGCACGACCCAGGACGCCGTCACCGCGACGGCCCGCGCGGCAGGCCTTGCCGTTGTCGGACCCAATTGTCTCGGCGTCACCAACAACGTCGATGGCATCTGGCTACACATGCTGCACGCGCGCGAGGCGAGGCGCGGCGTCGAGGGAGGCGTCGCCTTCGTCGGTCAGAGCGGCGGCTTGCTTGGGCACTTCCAGCGCGCCGCCGACGGGCTCGGCCTTCCGCTGTCCTACGTGATCTCGACCGGCAATGAGGCTGGCCTTGAGGGCACAGATTTCCTCCAATTCCTGGCTGAGGACCGCGCTACCCGTGTAATCGCGATTTACTGCGAGGAAATCCGCCGGCCGGCGGATTTCCTCGCAGCGTGCCGCCGCGCGCGCGCCGCCGGGAAACCAATCGTGCTGATGTTGGCCGGCCGCGGTGCCAAAGCGCGCAAAGCGGCGCAGTCGCACACCGGCGCGCTGGTTGGCGATTGGGTCACCATCCGAACCCAGGCCGAGCACGCCGGCGCCATCGTGGTGTCCACCATGGACGAGATGATGGACCTCACCCAAATACTGGCGCGCTATCCGAATCCGCCCGCCAAGGGGCCGGGCATTCTCACTGCCTCCGGCGCCTATGTGGGGCTGACAAACGATTTCGCCGAGGAGATCGGCCTCGAGCTTCCACAGCTAGAGCCGGATACGCTGAAGAAGCTCAGTGCGGTGCTACCTACGTTCGGAAATTATGGCAATCCGCTCGACGTCACCGCTGGCTTCTCCTTGGATGCGCTCAGCATGGCGACCAAGGCGCTAATCGACGACCCCAATGTCGGAATGCTGTTCATCTCGTTTCCGATCAGCACTGCAATTCAGGTAAGGAACTTCAATAAGGGCATGGCGGACTCGCCGAAGCCCAAGGTCCTGGTGGCGCTCGGCGACACCTGGCAGCTTGCCCCCGATGCCGTCGAAGCGATCAGTGAAAGTCCGGCAGTGTTCTCGCGCTCGTCGGACCGCATGCTGCGCGCCATCGCGCTCTATACCCGCTACGGCAGATTGCTCGCCCGTCCATGCACCAATGTGCCTCCGGAGCCGATCAACGGCCTGCCCAGGCTCGGCAAGGGCGCCCAGCCCGAATGGCTGGGCAAGAAAATGCTCGCAGCCGCCGGCGTTCGGGTACCCGACGGCGATCTCGCCCGCACGGCCGACGAAGCAGTCGCAGTAGCTAGGCGCATCGGCTATCCGGTCGTGCTGAAAGCGCAGGCCGCCGCGCTCTCGCACAAAACCGAGGCCGGCGGCGTCGTTTTGAATCTTGCGAACGAAAGCGCGGTGCGGGTTGCCTGGGACACGCTGGTCGGGAACGTCAAACGTGCCGCGCCCGACATAACCCTCGACGCCGTCCTGATCGAAAAGATGTCGGCAAAGGGCATCGAGCTGATGGTGGGCGCCAAGCGGGACCCCAGTTGGGGCACCGTGCTGCTTGTTGGCCTGGGCGGCATCTGGGTCGAAGCCCTCGGCGACGTGCAACCGCTCCCCGCCGATGCCGACGCGGCACAGATCATCGAAGCATTGCGCAAGCTGCGCTCGGCCAACCTACTCGCCGGCTTCCGCGGCGCGCCGCCAGCGGACATCGAGGCGGTCGCGCAGGTTGTCATGGCCATAAGCCGGCTGATGCAGAGCGTTCCTGAGCTGACGGAGATCGACGTCAATCCGCTGATGGTGCAAGCCAAGGGACAAGGAGTGATCGCCTTGGATGCGCTGATGGTTGTCTGAGCGAATATTCAGCGCGAATTCTGAGCGGTCTTTCTCTTAGTCGTCACCTCAGCTGCACAATCGGACCGTGGCATGCGCGACCGCTTTGGCGGCCGTGACGAGGTCGGTGAGGCGCACCCGCTCGTCGGGCGTCGGCCATTCCTTGTAGACACGGATGTCGCCCGGACCGTATTGCACGGTGGGAATACCGAGCAATTCCTGGATTATGTTGCCGTCACCGACGTTGCCAAGACGGCCATGCGCGCCGACCACAGCAGGTCGCCCCGAGGCCAAAGCCTGACCCTCCGCCAGCGCGACGACGAGAGGGTGATCCGAAGGGCAGACCATCGCCAATTGGTTCCAGGTTTGCTCGGTGCTGCGTGCGGGGATTTCGAGGACACAATTGAACGCCGGATGATCCTTCTTGATGCGCGCGAGGAGTCGCTTGAGGTCACTCTCGATCGTGGCGACCGTCTGGCCTGGAACGGTGCGGAACTGCAAGGTCAGCTCGCACTCTCGCGTCGAGCGGCCGGTCGCGCTTTTGAAGTAGTAATGCTCCTTGTGCATCACATCGAAGGTGTGGGTCGGAAACCCGGGGAGCTCCGGATGCGGCGTAAAGGTCATCCAGCCATCGGAGGCGATTGGCGTCAGGCTCGGACCGATTCCCCGCACGATTTCCATCTGCTGCTCGATGGGATTGATATAGGCGGCGCGCGCTTCCGGGCTGTAACGGAAAAACAGCTCGGGGGCGGAGCAAACGAACCGTGCCATCACGACACCAACGCAAATGTTTGCAATGGTGTTGTTCGAGTGCTCCATGTTGATGCACAGGTCCGCTTTGACGCCGTGCCGTAGGAGCGCGCGAGTACCGGCCCCGCCAAGCTTGTGAGCAACGACGGGTGTCATCAAAACGTCGCCCTTGAGCCGAATGCCTGACCGTACGATGGCTTCCAGCGCGCAAATTGCGGCCACGCAGCCGCCCTTATCATCATGCGCGCCCATTCCCCAGATCCAACCATCCTCGAACTTCGCGGCATAGGGATCGACTGTCCACCCGCTCATCTCAACGCCGGGATCCATATGACCGTTGATAAGAAGTGTTGGTCCGCCGCCAGTACCTTTGAGTCGGCCGATCGGTTGGCGGCTCTCACGCTCCGGATCGAATGGATGGGTCACCGGCTGCATCTCGACCTCGAGGCTTATGTCGGACATGTAGTCGGCATAGAGGTCGGCGATATTACCCTCCTCAAAGGTCGAGCTCGGGATTCGGATCGACCGCTGCTCAAGATCGAGGACGCGCTTGGGATCTATCGCGGCAAGCGCCGGCCGCGTGTCGATTGTCGACGGCACTGCGCGTTCTGCGCCGCTTACATCCTCGCTTTTTCGGCCCAGGTCGGGTTTGGATAAAGCACCTGACAAGCCGCAAGCTCGAAGGGGTAGATGGTGCAGTACTTGCCTTTCTGCACTTGCATCAAGATGGCCCGCACCAGCTCGTTCTGGCCTGTCGCGTCGAACCTGACGCCGCGGTAGGGCACGATCAGTTGGTCAGGCGGGATATTGGTCGCCGCAAGGGCGGCGCGAATCTTGTCGGGCTCCGTGGAGCCGGCCCGGTTTATCGCATCGAGCAGGGTCATGATGCCCGTGAAGTTGCGAGCTGGAACGTCCGAAAGATCGCGCCCATTCGAATGCCTCTTGAAGATGGCATTGATCTTGGGAAGCAGCGGAATGTGGCTTTCAAGGTCGGCGTTGTACGGAGACCGGGTGATCGCGCCGTCCGCGTCCTTGCCCATCGTGCTGATGAACGTTGGGTCGGTAAACCCGGCGTTCTGAGCGACTATGAGCTTTGGATTGTAGTCTAGATCCTTGGCGGTACGGAGCAGCAGGAAGGTATCCGACGTATAGGACGACGGCAGCAGAACATCTGCGTTGGCAGCCTTGAGCCGCTGCACCTCCGCGGTCAGTGACGTGGTCTGGGCCCTGTAGGCGATGTGTTCAAGCACACGAAAGCCGCGCTCCCTGGCAAGCCGCTCCTGGACTTTTGCGCTGTCGGTGCCGTAGGCGGTATCCTCATGAAAGAGAGACACGGATTGGAATTTCTGACCGGACTTTGTTCCGAAATCCTTCAAGAAATCGAACATCAGTTCGCTGAAGTTCTCGTCCGTCGGGGTGGTCCGGAAGAAATACTTAAGCCCGCGCTGCGTGAGCGCCGGCTGAGTGGAGTCTGCGTTGACGAAGGGAATTCCTGCGCGCTCGGCGGCTTGGCTCGCCGCAGCGGTCACCGAGGAGAAGTAGGCTCCAATGAGCGCATGGACCTTCTCCTGTGTAATGAGACGCTCGGTTTCGCTTTGGCCTACCTCCGGTTTGCCCTGATGATCAACGATGATAGGCGTGACCTTGGCTCCGCCCAGGCCCGGCAAGCCCTTGTTCTTGGCAAGCGCCAGCGGCAGATCAGCGCCCTGGTTGACAATTTCTACGGCGGTCCTGATCGCGGCTACCGCGTCGATCCCGATCTGCGCGGTCGGGCCCGAGAGTGGATAGAGCACGCCAATCTTGACCTCTTGCTGCGCCTTCGCTGATGCTGCTCCAGTCAATATTGCGACGCACGCGAGAATAACGATTCTGAGTTTCATAGCGGTGCTCCGTTCGGACTCGTGCTGGTACGGATAACTTCAAGCATGTAGGGACTTGAAATGCAAAACCGCACTAGGGTCATAACTTGCTAGTGTGCATTTTGATTCAAAGCTCGGCATTACAGGTGCGACAAACCCTCGCGAATTCCGGGCTCTGGATACTCGTGCTCAATTGGACCGTGTTTTGCATGTGCTCGTCAATTCAATTTAGCTGCTTGGAGGTACGCGCGCGCTAATGTCCAGAGAGCTCATCCTACAGGCCGTCATTAGTGGCCTTCTGATGGGATTGATCTATGCGCTTGTGGCTGTTGGCCTGACTCTCATTTTCGGGCTGATGGAAATTGTCAACTTCGCGCATGGTGAGTTTCTCATGCTCGCCATGTTCACGGCGTTTTGGTTCTGGGCTCTAGGCGGCCTCGATCCAATGCTGTCGCTGCCGTTCGTGGCGATTCTCCTCGCGCTGGCCGGCATCTTGGCGCACTTCGGCATCATCCGGCGACTGTTGAAGGCGCCGATGCTCGCCCAGGTCTGCGGCACGTTTGGCCTCGGTGTCGCGCTGCGTGCCGGCGCCCAATTCCTCTGGACGCCTGACTTTCGCACCATCACGAATCCGCTTATTGCCGGCCGCGTGCAGATCGGACCCATCTTCATCGGCCAACCGCAGTTGATCACTGGCGGCATCTGCCTGTTGTCCTTCGCCGCACTCTGGTGGTTCGTCACGCGCACCGAAACGGGTCTGGGCCTCCAGGCAACCGCGCAGGATCGCCAGGCGGCAGCGGTGATGGGGATTCCGACCGAGCGCATGTTCGCGTTGGGTTGGGCGATCGGACTTAGCTGCGTCGGGATCGCCGGCACCATGCTCTCGACCTTCTATTACATTTTTCCCGACGTGGGCACGAATTTTGCTCTGCTGGCATTCGTTGCCGTGGCGCTCGGCGGGTTCGGCAGCATCCTCGGCAGCCTTATCGCCGGCGTATCGATCGGAGTTGTCGAGTCGCTCGGTGGGCTCTTGCTCGATCCGTCCTACAAGACTCTGATCGTGTTCGGACTGTACCTTGCGGTCGTCGTTTTCAGGCCACAGGGCCTGTTCGGCCGGTTCTAGCAATGTCAAGCACTCGGACGGATATGCTGGAAAAGGCGCGGGCCGAACGGCTTTGGCCACGGCCACCGCTCTGGCTATCGGCGCTTGGTGCAGCGGCATTCGCGTTGTTGATCGTCTATCCTTTTGTCTTCACGACATCGTTTTCCCATCACTTGATGATTCTCATATTGCTGTATGCCCTCATGGCCCAGTCGTGGAACGTGGTCGCGGGACTGTCCGGCCAGATCAGCCTCGGGCAGGCAATTTTTTTCGGAATCGGCGCGTATTCCTCAAGCGTTCTCTTCGCAAAATACGGCGTTACGCCGTGGGCAGGATTGATGGTCGGCATGCTGCTCTCGGCGCTCGCCGCCGTCGCCATCGGAGTGCCGACGTTGCGCCTGCGCGGGCACTATTTCGCAATCGCCACGTTGCTCATCGGCTCCAGCGTGCAGATCGTGTTCCAACGATGGGACTGGGTGGGCGCAGCGTCCGGGCTTTACGTGCCGATCGAGCGCACCTCACCCTTGTTTTATCTGCAATTCCACACGAGCAAAGTGCCCTACTATTACCTCGCGCTCGGTGCGGCGGCGGCCGGCTATCTGGCGGTGTGGAGGCTGCGCCGCAGCCGGCTCGGCTTTCGCCTGCAGGCGTTGCGGGATGAGCCGGATGCAGCCGCGAGCCTCGGCATCGCGATCGCACGCCACAAAGTGCTGGCGTTCATGATCTCCGCCGCGATGATGTCAGTCGCGGGCACATTTTATGCGCAATATGTGCTGGTCTTGGATCCGGAACGACTGTTCTCGACGGAGATTTCGATCATCGTCCTGCTCATGACCGTACTCGGCGGGAGCGGCACGTTATGGGGCCCAGCGCTGGGAGCAGCGATCCTGGTGCCCTTGTCGGAATACAGTCGGATCTGGTTCGGCGGCACCGGTCGCACAATCGATCTCATCCTTTACGGCATTTTGATCCTGCTTGTGTGCATGTGGCGGCCGAGCGGCATCCTCAGCCTATTGGAAGAGCGCATTCGGCGCCGCGCGGGGAGCCCATGAGCCCGCTGCTCGAGGTCAGGGGTCTGACGAAACGCTATGGCGGGCTGACCGCCAACGCCAATGTTGTCTTCGATGTGAACGAGGGCGAGATCGTCGGCATCATCGGTCCCAACGGCGCCGGCAAGTCGACGCTGTTTGATCTGATCACCGGCTTCCAGCCGCCCGACGCCGGTCGCGTCCTCCTGGACGGGCACGACATCACCGGCCTACGGCCTGATCGCATCAGCCACCTGGGTGTCGCCCGCACCTTCCAAAAGCTGAAACCTTTCCTCGATCTGACGGTCACCGAAAACGTCATCGTCGGGGCGCTCGCCCACACGTCGGATCTGAAAACCGCGCGCGACCGGGCGCTGGAGTCGCTTGCCTTTGTCAACCTGCTGGAGAAGCGCAACGACTTCGCGCGCGAACTCTCCACTGGACAACGCAAGCGGCTAGAACTCGCGCGGGGGCTTGCTACTAGCCCGCGGCTTATCCTCATGGATGAAGTGACCGGCGGCGTCGACCAGCCCTCCATCGCCGGGCTCATCACGCTCGTGCTTGAGCTCAAGCGGCGCGGGCTCACCATAGTGATGATCGAGCACAACATGCAGGTGATCATGCGCTTGGCCGATCGAATCCTGGCGCTGCACGCGGGGCGACCCATCGCCTTCGGTACGCCGGAGGAGGTGCGCAGCGAGCCCGCAGTTGTCGACGCCTACCTCGGGACGATTGACGATGCTGCTTGAGGTCCGCGACCTCGAAGTCGCCTACGCCGACTACCAGGTGATCTGGGGCGTGTCGCTCTCGGTTGCCGCTGGCGAAAGCGTGGCGCTGCTCGGCCCCAATGGTTCCGGCAAGAGCACCGTTGTCAATACTATCAGCGGTCTGCTCGCGGCGAAGGCCGGCGAAATTCGCCTCGACGGAGCGAGTCTCAAGACCCGGCCGACGCACGTGCGGGCAAGTCTCGGTATCGCTCACGTCCTCGAACGCCGGCGCGTTTTCCCGCACCTGACCGTGCTGCAGAATTTGACGTTGGGGGCCTGGCATTCGGCAGCGAAGGCAGCACGCGCGAGAACCTTGGAACGAGTATTCACGCTGTTTCCACGTCTGTCGGAGTGCAAGAGCCAGCTCGCACGTACCCTTTCAGGCGGCGAGCAGCAGATGCTTGCTCTCGGCCGCGGCCTGATGGCGCTTCCACGGCTGCTCATGGTTGACGAGCCATTCCTCGGGCTCGCACCGCGCGTCGTGGAGCAGATGAAGTCGGTGTTCCAGGCGCTTCAGGCGGAAGGAATCGCAATCTTGTTCATCGAACAAAACGTCCGACTCGCCCTTTCGATGGCGGGCCGCGGTTATATCCTGGAAAGCGGACGCCTCGCGATCGAGGGCGCCGCACCCACCTTAATCGACAGCCCGGAGGTACGACGGATTTTTCTCGGTGGATAAGGGATCAGTTCGAACCATGCGCACGTCTGCGTGAAGCAGACCTTAAACCGTCTAAAGACCACAGATCGAACCGGTGCCAGTCCCCCATCCGGAGATCGCCCCAGGGGGGAGTACTCGCCTAACTTTTCTTCGGCGACCACCGGTAGGTTTTGGCGCACGCGCCGCCCATCAGCATCGCTCGCTCACTGTCGCTCAGGCGGTCAGTCTTGAGGAAGGGCTCGACGGCCTGCTCGTAGTTGACGACGGCGTATGCGCGAGTCCAATCCGTGCCCCACAGGCAGCGCTCGAAACCCCAGGCATCGAACACGCGGGCGAGCGGATCCCAGATGTCCGGGAACGGATACGGTTCCCGGGACAGCGTGCAGGCGCCGCTCACCTTGATCACCGCGTTCTTGCGCTTGGCAAGGTCCAGCACCTTCGGCAGGTCGGCCCAGGGCTGCGGCGGGGCGGGTGGCGTGCGAGGCTGCAGGATAGCCAGATGGTCGATGATGAAGCGCGTATCGGGGTGACGGTCGATCACTGCCGTGCCCGCATCCACATTGCCCCAGCACAGTATGTTGACCGGAAGGTCGTGCTTTACGGCCGCGCGCAGGATCCGATCGAGGCCCGCTTCATTCGGCTCGCGCTTGGGCTCCTTCGTCATCATGATGCGGATGCCGACCGCACCTGGGGTCTGCTTCCAGTCGGCGATGACATCACCCACGGCCGGATCATCTGGGTCGACCGGCTTGACGATCGCGAACCGGCCGGGATGGGCGCGTTGCACTTCCACCGCATAACTCGCGTCGTAGCGATACATGGAGAAGGCGGAGATGAAGATCGCGCCGTCGACGCCGACCTTGTCCATCGCCGCCACCATCTCGTCACCGGTAACGTGATCGGGCCAGTTCGGCACACTGTGCCAGGGCCGTTTCGCGGTGTTCGCCTCATATGCGTGGACCTGGGAGTCAATGATCGTCATCGGGGCAACTCCTCAATGGCTAAGCGGAATTCGCTATCGCAACGGGTCGCTTCGAGCAGCAGGAAAATTCAGACAAGCGACAACCGAGCAAGAGCGACCCCGTTGGTAACGGCAGGATGAATTCACTTCGGCCGTTTGGCGTCAACAAGCGCCTGAAGCTTTTCCATCTCGGCCTTCACCGCGGGATTTTGCGCAACGATACTGGTACCGAGAGAAACGAAAGTGTGCATCATCGAGGCCTGCTGCGGCGGCGGCAGCTTGAGAATTTCGCCTTTGTTCGCAATCCATAGCTCGTTTGTCTTCTGGACGTTATTGACGCCCCACGGAAACGCCTGCTGTTCGGCCGTTCGGCCGGCAGCACGAATCGCCTCCTGCACGTCCTTGGACTGGTTCTGGAACCATGCTTCGTTGATCACATTGACGGTGATGATCTGCGCGAAGTTCAGGTCGGTCACGAATTTCGCGACATCGTAGTATTTAAACGCGGTGAGGATCGGCATGCCGGCAAGCATCCCATCGAGCCCGCCGGACTGAAGCTGCGGAATGACTTCGGTCAGAGCAAGGGGAACCGGGATTGCGCCGATCGCCTTCATCGGCTCGATCTGCAAGGGCGACGCAAATGTGCGCACCTTCATGCCCTTCAAGTCCTCAAGCGTAGGTGCGGGCCGCTTGGTCAACACGACCGTCGGGCTGTTATAGATGGCGCCGGTGATACGAAGGCCGCGATTGAGAAACATTGTCTCCATGTGATCGCGATAGGCGGGGTCATGGATGACCGCGTGAACGTGCTCCGGCGAGGCGAACAGGCCGGGCACGTCGAAAATCTGGAAGCGCGGATCGGTCGGCGTTAGGAAGGCCGTCGGGGTGATGAAGGATTCGATTGTGCCGAGCAGCACGCCGTCCACCATGCGTGGAATGGCGCCGAGCTGGCTCGCCGGATAGATCTCGGTCTTGACCTTATCGCCGACGCGTTTTTGCAGATCGGCGACGAACAGCTTTTGCCACTCATGCTGAACGTCGTTGATGGTAGCACTAGCAAGCTTCATGACTGTCTGGGCCGCGACCGGCCGCGGCGATGCTAGAACCGCGACGGCAAGGACTGCGAACGTGGCTGGCACCAATCGGTTGAGGGGCATGGGTATCTCCCAAAGCTTCAGAGCGCGGTGGTGAAATACAGTGAAAGTCCAGGCCAGTAGGTAATGATCAAGAGCGCGGCGATCTGCACGACAGCGAACGGAAGCACACCGCGATAGATCGTGTCGAGCGGTACCCCCAGCACTGATCGCGCGACAAAGATGTTCAACCCAAACGGCGGCGTGAACATGCCGATCGCGATATTCACCGTCATGACGATCCCGAAGTGGATCGGATCGATGCCAAGGGCCTTGACCAGCGGCATGAATAGTGGCGTGAGCACGATGATCGCCGAGGTCGGATCGAGAAAGCACCCCACGATCAAGAGGATAACGTTTACTGCCATCAGGAAGCCCCACGGCGGCAGGTTGAGGCCCGTCAGCCCGTCGGTAATGGCTTGCGGCACCCCGTTGATGGTCAAGATCCAGGAGAACAGCGCGGCAGTCGCGACGATGATCAAGATTTGGGCGGTAATGATGGCCGCCTGGGTGGCGGCATCCAGCACGTCTTTCCAGCTCATCTCGCGATAAACATAGCGTCCGACCAAGATCGCGTAGAGGCAGGCAAAGCCTCCCGCCTCGGTCGGAGAAAACCAGCCGAGATAAATCCCGGCGAGCACGAAGACCGGCATCAGCAGGGCCGGCCCCGCGTCCCACGTGGCTGCCAGAAGCCGCGCAAAATCGAATTCTCCGCGGGTCGGAACTCGCATCCGCAGAGCCATGATCACGACGTAGGCCGACATCATTAAGGCGATCAGCAATCCCGGCAGGACGCCGGCCGCGAACAGCTTTGCGATCGATTGCTCCGCTGCCATGCCGAACAGGATCATGGCGATGCTCGGCGGAATCACGATATCAATTGAGCCCGAGGAACTGAGCAGGCCTGAGGCAAACCGCACGCCGTAGCCGTCGCGGATCAGGCCCGGATAAAGCGTTTTCCCGACCACCGCCACGGTCGCGGTGCTCGCCCCGGAAATCGCACCAATGAGCGTGCAGGCGCCGACGGTCGCAACCCCAAGGCTGCCCGGTATGCGACCGATCAGCGCCAGAACCCAAACGATCAGCCGTTGCGCAATCCCGGAACCGCTCATCAACTCGCCGGCAAAAATGAAGAACGGGACAGCAAGCAACGCATAGTTCTCCATGCCCCCAAACATGATCTGGTGGAGGGCGACTGGGGGCACCGACAGAAACAACACGAATGTCGCAACCGCCCCGATCAGAAAGATTCCGAAAATGGGCGTGCCCAGCAGCAGCAGCGCTATGGGCAGAACGGCCAGCGTCCAGATCATGTTAGCTTAGTCTTCGTTACGCCATGCGAGGTGACGAGCTCTATACCGCCGCTGACGACGAGCACGGCCGCCACTAGCGCCGTCGCCGCAAATCCCACGACCAGGGCCGAATGCGCGAATACCATGGGAAAGCCGATTGCCATGCTGGTCTGTCCAACCGCCGCTACACGCCGCGTGAACTCCAGGGACTGAACGGCCGCATACGCTGCGCCGACCGCGATAACGAGGTGGTGAAACATTGTGAGCGCAATGCGCGGGCGCTGCGCCAGTCGGTTCGCGAGAAAATCGAGCGCAATGTGCTGGCGGTTGATTGTCACCAGGATCATCCCGATCATCACCATCCAGATCATGGCGAAAACCAGGAGCTCATCGGCTCCAATGAGCACCACGCTGAACAGATACCGGCAAACCGCATTCGCAACGTTGAGCAGCATCATGGCGATGAGAAGCGCGCCGAGCAGCGTGCGCGTCGCAAATGCTGCAATCCGCGCAATCCGAAGCACGATCGCAGGCGGCACGGGAACGTGCAAATCGTTAAGCATGCTGCTGCGCTGCCGAGAACTCGATGTGCTTCAAATTTGAAACCTGAAGATGAACGTATTCAAGCCCGGTGTTTATAGACCACACGAGAATTCGAGCGTTTCCAGGCCGTGTGCAAGTTGCAAGGATGGCGACTGCAGGAAAGTCGGCGCGGCGCCACGCCGATGAGTGTGATAGGCTCGCGCCGATTCAGTTGTTCGGATTGCATCGCATGACGTGGAGGACGGGAAATGATCAACCTTAGTCTCAGGCTCGCAGTGCCCGCCTTCGTGCTTCTTGTCCACCTGAATTGCGCCGCCGTCGCGCAGGACAAATTACGCATTGCTGGAGGATTGGCAGGGACGTGGGAGAATTCCTTTTCGGAGCTGGGGCAAAATGCCGGCTTCTTCAAGAAGCACGGGCTCGTGCTGGAGATTTTCTATACCCAGGGCGCTGGCGAAACCCAGCAGGCCGTGATCTCCGGCAGCGCCGATATTGGCACCGGGGTCGGCACATTCAACACGTTTGGAGCCTTTGCCAAAGGAGCGCCGATCCGAGTGATCGCGGCAACGCACACGGGCGCGAAGGACCTCACCTGGTACGTGAAAGCAGACTCACCCATTAAGGATAAGAAGGATCTCGCAGGCAAGAGTGTCGCCTACTCCACAACTGGATCATCCACCTATGGCGCTGTGCAGGCTTTTCAGAAAGTGTTCGGTGTCACCTACAAGCCCGTAGCGACTGGTAGCCCCGCTTCCACTCTCACCCAGGTTATGAGTGGCCAGATCGACGTCGGTTGGACCTCACCGCCGTTCGCGGTCGATCTCTTGCAGGAAGGAAAAATCCGGCAGATCATGCGCGCAAGCGACGTTCCCGAATTGCGAAATCAGACTGCGCGCTTCATGACGGCGAACGCACTCGCCATCGAGTCGCGCAGGGCCGTCTTCGTGCGTTATCTGCAGGCCTACCGTGAGGTGGTTGATTGGATGTATGCGGACAAAGCCGCGGTGAAGGCTTTTGCGGATTGGGCCCACATTCCGGAGGCGATCGCCAGATTGGCGCCGGAAGATTATTATCCGAAAAATAACGTCTTGCCCGACCGGATCGAGGGTCTCGATCTGGCAATGGCGGACGCGGTGAGCTTTAAGTACATAGCCATGCCATTGAGCAAAGAACAGCTCGCGACGCTGATATTGGTTCCCTTCAAATAGCTGTAGTGGTGATCGATAGCGCCCTGTGTTACGCTTCAACAACGTGTGTCACCCCGGATTTTGAGGCAGCGATCCCATGAGCAAATCATCGACCGCCGCGCGTCGACTTCCGAACCGCGAGGCAGCGCTCGAATCGCTCTACAGCGATATTTCCGCAAAGAGCATGTTCCCCTTCTGGGCGACCTCGACCGACGTCGCGCATGATGAAATCAAGCAGCTGATGGGCACGCAAAAGGCCGTGCCTCATCGGTGGAGCTACAAGAACGATATCGAGCCGATCCTGTTTCGGGCCGCCGAACTGGTCACGATGGATGACTCGGAGCGCCGTTCGCTCATTCTGGTCAACCCCGGCCTGTCGCCGCGGCGCGCGACGGTGAGCACGATGTACACCGCGTACCGGCTCAATGACGCCAACGAGGTGATGCCGCCGCACCGACACTCGCCCAATGCCATTCGATTCGGCCTGACCGGCAAAGGCAATTTTACCGGCGTCGGCGGTGAGGACATCACCTTCGGTCCGGGCGACATGGTGCTCACGCCGGTCGACACCTGGCACAACCACGGCAACGTTGGCAACGAGCCGGCAATCAACCTCTCGGTGCTCGACCTGCCGCTGGTTGAGACGCTCAATGCCGTCTATTTCGAGCATGATTACACGGAGAAGGTCGACGGCAAGCCCGTCAAGAAGAAGCAGCAGACTGCAACCGTGCCGACCGACTACTCGGCGCGGGCCTATGATCATGGCGGTCTCAAGCCCCGCTTCCTCCAGCACCAGCGCGGCGCCGGATTTTCCTCGCCGATGTACGTCTATCGTTGGGAAGCGATGCAGGAGCTGATCGAGCGCTTCATAGATTGGGACGGCGATCCCTACGAGGCACTGTCGATCGAATATACCGACCCGCTGACCGGCGGCCCGGTGTTCAAGACCATGACATTCTTCGCGCAAGTGCTGCGCCCTGGGGAGAAAACTCGCCCGGTCCGGCAGACTGCAAGCCTGCTAGTTGCTCCGTTCGAGGGCAAGGGATACTCGATCATTGACGGCAAGCGTTTCGATTGGGAAAAATTCGATAATCTCGCAGTGCCCGGCGGTTCCTGGTTCGAGCACATCAATGGCGACCAGAAACGACCGGCAATCCTGTTCGTCGCCAGCGACGAGCCCGCGTTGAAATGCTTCCACCTGTTCAAGAAGTGGGGTCGTGACTCCGCCGGCCATATCGTGAAGCTCGCCTGATCCCGGCGTTGGGTATCGGCAGCACCGGCGGCGGGTCACTCCGGCCAACGCATCCCAGCCTGGCAAGTGTCGTGTCGAGTCAATCGAACACCACCTTAGTGTCGCACTTTGACTGCCCGGGCGGAGGGCAGGTTTGGGTTGAGGGCACGATTCTCTATATCGGTCACATGCGCTGGCCGAGCGGCACCACCATCGTGGACGTGGCCGATCCGCGCCACCCACGCCAGCTCGCGACCATTGACCTGCCGCAGGGTTGGCATTCCCACAAAGTGCGGGTGGCGAACGGCATCATGATCGTCAACCACGAGCAATTGGGCGAGAGCGGATCGGCCGAATTTGGCGGCGGAATAGGGATCTACGACGTCTCGTGCCCGAGCACCCCGAAGCTGATTACCAAGTGGCGGACGGCTGGTCGCGGCGTGCACCGTTATGATTTCGACGGTCGCTACGCCTACCTCTCGCCGACAGTCGAGGGCTATGTCGGCAACATCATGATGATCCTCGATCTCGCCGATCCCGCTCGTCCGGTCGAGGTGGGGCGGTGGTGGATCCCGGGTCAGTGGAAGGCTGGGGCAGAACCTTATCCCTGGCACGACTGGCCCGCGCCGCGTTGCCACCATCCACTGCGCATGGGCAATCGCCTCTATGTCAGCTACTGGCACCACGGGCTGTTCATCCTGGATATTTCCGACATGTCGCGACCGAAAGCGGTGGCGCATGCCAACACCAGCCCAGCGTTTGCGCACCCGACGCATACCTGTCTGCCGATTGCGCACCCGCTCAAGGGCCGCCGCATCATGGTGGTCGCGGACGAGGACGTCGCCAAGCTGCGGCCGTCGGCACCTTCCTTCTCCTGGATTTACGACATCACGCTCGAGCAATTGCCGGTGCCGATCGCAACATTCCAGGTGCCCGGGCTCGACGTTGACGGCAGCCCGCAATCGCCGATGAGCGGTTGCCACCAGCCGGCGGAGCGTTTCGGCGGCACCGTGATTCCGTTCGCGTGGTTCGCGCAAGGCCTGCGCCTAGTTGACATCGCGGACCCGTTCGCTCCGCGCGAGGTCGGCCATTTTCTACCCGATCCAGCAGACGGCGAGGATCGCCCATCCTCCAATGACGTCACGGTCGACGATCGCGGACTGATCTATCTCGTGGATCGCGTCCGCGGGGTCGACATTATCGAAGCGACCGGAGCGCAGTGAGGATGCCAAAGGATGCAAGCGCTGCCTGCAAGGATATCTATCCGATCGGAAAGAAAAATCCGAACCTGCCATTTCATCCGGCGGTGCGCGCGGGCGACTTTATCTTCATTTCGGGCCAGGTTGCGAAGGATGCTGACGGCAACATGATCTCGGGAACGATAGAGGAAGAAACGCGGGGCACGATTGAGGCTATTCGTCGAATTCTCGCGGAAGAGGGAGCGACACTGTCCGATGTCGTGCGGGTCACGACCTATCTCGAGGATGCCCGCGACTTCGGCCGCTACAATCGGGTATTCGGCGAACAGTTCAAGGATGCCGTGCTGGCACGCACCACGGTCGAGGCACGAGCGGTGATCAACACCAAGATCGAAATGGACGCCATTGCGTACAAGCCGCGCAGTGGATGATGTGTTACGCGAAGCCACGCACTGAGGCATTAAGGAGGACGACGTGATCAGATTGCTCGGCCGACAAACGTCGGGGAACGTGCAGAAGATCATCTTCTGTCTGGAGGAACTCGGTTTGCCCTATATACGGGAGGACTACGGACGTCAGTTCGGCAATACGTCGACCGAGGCATACCGCAACCTCAATCCCACCGCGAAGGTGCCGACTTTGGTCGACGGCGAGCTCATTATCTGGGAATCTCACACGATCCTTCGCTATCTCGCCGCGGTGTATGGGTCGACGCTGACCGGCGCGACGGCGGCGGAGCGCAGCATGGCCGAGCGTTGGATGGACTGGCTGCTCGGCGCGCTCAATACGCCCTATGTCGCCGTATTCAAGGATGCCAAGAAGGTGCCCGCGGAGCGTGCGCCCGATTTTACCGCGCAAAGTGCCGATCTTCTCGCTCAACTCAAAATACTCGATGGCCACATCGCGGGGCGCGATTGGTTCGCCCTCGATCGCTTCACCATCGCTGACATTGCGCTCGGCTCGATCGTGAAGCGCTGCCTGGAGTTTCCGATCGAGCGCCCGGCCTATTCGGAACTCGAGCGCTGGCAGAGTGCGATCGATGCACGACCGGCTTTTGCGGTGGCGATCGGCGCCAAGCCAAGCTTGCTAACGTCGGCGGCATGAGCGCAGGCGAGCTGGATGGCGGCAGAGCGCGTGCGAGGAAGCTGTGTCCGTCCGCCTCACCTCGAGAGCGAATGAACCTGTCGTTCGCGACAATTCCATGAGGACTCATTGGCTGGCTTGAGAGGATTTGAATGCGCAAATGCCGGCCGCAAGTGGATATGAGCAGCCCATCTCGCTGTGATGCACAGTTTGTGTCGTTCTTAAACGGAAAGCGTCGCGTGTTGCGATTTATGATCACGCTCGTGACCGGGTTGGTCGCCAGTCTCAACAGCGTGGCTGTGGCGTCTGCTCAGACTTATCCGCAGCGGGCGGTCAAGTTCATCCTGCCGTTTGGTCCCGCCGCCGGGGTCGACATCAGCGCTCGGCTGCTCGGAGAAAAGCTCGCAGCGCGCTGGGGCAAGCCGGTGGTCATCGAAAACCGGCCGGGCGGCGACGGCCTCGTCGCCATCAACGCATTCACCAGTGCGAACGACGAACACACGCTTTTGTTCGTTCCGGCTTCGACCTTCATGGCACACCCATATGTGCACGAAAAACTACCTTACGATGCGGAGCGCGACCTGCTTCCGATCACGAACGTCACGACCATTGTGATTGCGCTTTCGGCACCGGCATCTCTGAACGTCAAGACACTCGGCGAATTCATTGCGCTCGCTCGCGCAAAGCCAAATACGCTCAACGTGGCCGCCGCCGCTGGCAATTCCGACCTGATCTTGTCGGCTTTCATCAAGACCCAGGGCTTACCAGTGGCGCGCGTGCCGTACCGTGACATTCAGCAAGCACCGAGCGACCTGGCCGAAGCCCGCATCCACCTTTTGATGTCGTCCTACGCGACCATGCTTCCGCTGGTTCAGGCCGGCAGCCTTAGGATCTTGGCGGTGACCAGCCGCAAGCGGGTGGGAATCGCCGCCGATACTCCAACCGTCGCCGAAGCAGGATACCCATATCTCGGACTAGACAGTCTGATTGGCATATACGGGCCGCGCGGAATGTCGATGGCGCTGCGCGAAAGCATTGCCGCCGACGTCCGTACCGTCATTGAGGCCGATCCGACGATCGCAAGCCGGCTAGCGGTGTCCGGCCAAGTCGTCGATTTGCGTGGCCCACACGAGTTCGCCGCCGGCATTAAGGAGATCCGCGACCAACTCGCCGCGATCGCGCAAACGCTCGGGATAAGAGCCGCACAGTGACCCGCGACTTTGCTCTCCCGAGATAGTTGCCCGGCATACCCTAACGACTGGCTTAGTGACCGCCCACTCAGTGGTGTGCGCTCCTGGCGAAATGTTTCAGCTCAGTGTTGAATCGCAGCGGTTCTTCCAGGAAGAGTGCATGACCGACCCCCTCGAACCACGACGCTTTCGCGCTCTTGCAGTGTTTCAATATGTAGTCGGCCATTGCAGGCAGCACGACTGTATCTGAGCGGCCATGAGTAACCAGGACGGGCACCGTAATGCCTTGAAGGAGCGATGCAAAATCAAGTTCGCGTTGTGTCATGGCGCTGCGCACACTCGGTCTTACGACCATATTGAAAGCCAGGATCTGCTCGAAATCATCCTGTGAGATTGGCTTGACGATGCAAGCGCGCAAGAACCTGCGAATCGCGGCAATACTGGTTGGAAGATCGTCCTGACAGGCGCCTGGTGCGTTATCCAGAAAACCCGGGCCCAAAAGCGCACCAAAGGCCTGCGGACCAAGGACCACAGCTGCGTCGACAAAATTGATCCCGGCAATCTTCTCTTGGCCATTTCTGCGCACATAGTCCGAAATGATGTAACCTCCATATGACCAACCCACCAATATGGGCCGATCAAGTGCAAGTTCATCAATGACGGCAGCGATGTCATCGGCCCACTTGTCGCCATCAGTATACTGCTCTACCTGCACTGGTGCATCGGACATGCCGTGACCACGAAGATCGAGAGCGACGATGCGAGTCTCATTGTTGAGTGTGCTTTCATATTGCTTTGACCAACAGAGATGGCTTTGCGACCAGCCATGAATCAACAGAATTGGAATCCCGGTCAATTTTCCATACTCGCGCACATGCAAATTGACGCCTCCGGCACCTCTGATCGTGTGAATCTTCATTACCCTTCCTCCGGCAAAGGGGTTAATGCGAATCGAGGACGAAGGACTTGATCGAAAAGTCCTCGCATTTGATGAGTGCTCATTTGCCAATCTGCGTATAACCCGCTTCGTCCACTGATCCGCTTCGGCACAGAGGACTGGATTTTTCGACGTTACGACAACTTCACTTCGCTGATTTGAACGATCGGCTGGACGGCTGAATAGTTAGGAATATCAGCCATGATCGTCGCTGCATGCGGCACGAATGCCGCCTGGAACGACTCCATTGAGTCAAACAGCAGGTGTCCCATCGCGGCATATGTTGGCTGGGATTCTGGGGCGCCACCAGCGATGCCTTGCTCGACTGCTATCCCCTTGCAAGCCGCACCGAGCTTTTGGCGCACCATGGGAATGTGGTTATTAAGATAATAGTTCATGTTGAAGGCAGAGCCGCCCTTGTGAGGATAGAGCACGCTGATCTTGACCATCATCTCCTCCCGGTTCGGAAAAAGAATTGGGACACCGAACCGCCCCGGAATCAAGCCGCTGACCGGGTTGCAGACGTGGCATACCCACTGACTGATGCTTGCTAATTCGATATCCTACAATGCGGGGGAACGATTTTATGATCTCGCGCGCGCCGAAATGCCCGACAGGTTATCCGCTCTGCGGTTGGAACCCGGTTCGCTTTCAGTAGCTACGTTTGCCTCTGGTAGGAGGCACAATGCCCCGGCAAGGAAAATGGAGGTTGACATGCGTTGCTCTTTGCTCGCCGCAACGACATTCGCCTTATTGGCCGTCATGCCGTCCGCCCGCGCCGCCGGCATCGATGAGCTAGAGGCGAACAAAAAGGCGGTAGCTGCATTCGAGGATGCCGCGCTCAATCAGAAGGATTTCGATGCCGCGTCGAAATATCTCGGAGCGCGCTATATTCAGCACAACCCGAACGCCGCCGACGGACCTGAACGTCTAAAGGGCTACATTGCGTTTTTGAAGGACAAGTTTCCGAACAGTCGCAGCGAGATCAAGCACATCTTCGCTGACGGCGATTACGTGATCGTCCATGATCATGCCGTGCGCAAACCGGGCACTCATGGTCTTGCGATTGTCAATATCTACCGGCTTGAGAATGGCAAGGTGGTCGAGCACTGGGACGTCATTCAACAGATCCCGGAGACGGCCGCCAACGGCAACGGCATGTTTTGACCAATTGGTGTTCGCTGCCGGCGTGTCGGTTGCATCGGTGTACCATTTTGGCGATACTTGGCACGTGATCGTAGTGATCAAAAGCGTGCCTCGGAAAACAGGGCTCAAAAGCGAAGATTAGTACACATAAAAATCATCGCGGGAGAGATCGGTCTTCGACGCCGAAGGAGCAACCGCCCCGGAAACTCTCAGGCAAAAGGACCGCGATGATTGACGTACTCTGGAAAGAGGCGCGCTTCGCGCCCGCCGACGGGATAACGTTCTCAGGCAAACACACAGAGGGGGCACCGAAACAGCGGCAAAACGGCCGCAATGAGGTGCTCCAATGTGGTCTTATCCTTGTCTTATCTTTTTTCGCGTGGCGTCGTCCGCGAGCCAGCGGAGACGCCCATGAGCGAAACTCCTCAAGTGACGCGGCCGCTACGCACACCACTGCATGGGTTTCATGTTGAACGCGGCGCTCGGCTGGTAACTTTCGCTGGCTATGAAATGCCGGTGCAGTATCCCACCGGTATTTTGACCGAGCATCTGCACATCCGTGTTGCCGCTGGCCTCTTCGACGTTTCCCATATGGGGCAGATCGCCATCTATCCCATGTCGGGACGCCTGGAAGATGCCGCGCGCGCGCTGGAAACCCTGGTCCCGGTTGACGTTATCGGCATTTCAGAGGGGCGGCAGCGCTATGCGCTGTTCACGAACGCGATTGGCGGAATTCTGGACGACCTAATAGTGGCTAACCATGGCGATCATCTGCTGCTCATCGTTAATGCCGCCTGCAAGGCCGCCGATTTGGCGCATCTCCTTCGACACGTGGGAGAAACCTGCAAGATCGATCCTCTGCCGGATCGCGCGCTGATTGCGTTGCAGGGCCCGTTGGCAGAAGCAGCGCTGGTGCGCCTCGCCCCCCCGATTCGCACGATGCGGTTCATGGACGTGCGGACGCTGCAAATTCTAGGCGCAACGTGCGAGGTTTCGCGGTCCGGCTATACCGGCGAAGACGGATTTGAGATCAGCATTGCAGCCGATCGCGTTGACGCCTTGGCGCATGCGCTATGTGAGGACAATTCTATGATGCCCATCGGTCTTGGCGCGCGCGACAGCTTGCGGCTCGAAGCCGGACTGTGTCTCTACGGTTCCGATCTCGGTCCAGAAACGACGCCGGTGATGGCCTCGCTCGAATGGGCGATTCAGAACGTGCGCCGCGCCGGCGGGTCGCGCGCGGGAGGTTTTCCCGGTGCAGAGGTCATTTTGCGCCAATTGGTCGACGGCGCACCACGACGCCGTGTCGGATTGAAAGTCGAGGATCGCGTTCCCGTGCGGGGGAGCGCGAAGCTTTACCCGGACGAGATTTCCGCAAGCTCGATCGGCACCATCACGTCCGGGGGCTTCGGGCCGACTGTGCAGGCGCCGATCGCGATGGGTTACATCGATAAAGCTCTTGTAACGACGGGTACGCGGATTTTCGGCGAGGTGCGCGGCAAGCGCGTTGCGTTGCGAGTCTGTGATCTGCCTTTCGTCCCGCACCGCTACAAACGCAACAGAAATTGAACCGCGGAGACCAATCGCGATGTTGAAATTCACGGACGACCACGAATGGCTTCGTGTCGAAGAGGATATCGCCACGGTTGGGATCACCGATTATGCGCAAAAGCAGCTCGGCGACCTGGTTTTCGTTGAATTACCGGCGCCTGGAGCGAAAGCGGAGAAGGGAACAGCGGCAGCAGTTGTGGAATCTGTGAAGGCTGCCTCGGACGTATATGCGCCGGTGAGCGGCGAAGTCACCGAGATCAATCAAGCTATCGTTGATGAGCCGGCGCTCGTGAATCGCGATCCGATGGGCAAGGGCTGGTTCTTCAAGATCAAGATGCTCGATCCATCCCAGCTCGACGGTCTGCTCGATGAGAAGGCGTACCAGGCGATGATTGCTTGAAACATTTCGCTGCGACCGCGCCGAAGGTGCGATTCGAAAAGGTGAACCCGATGCCTCCCAGAACCTCTGCCGCCGATTTTGACCCGAGCGATTTTTCGCGCCGTCATATCGGACCGTCGCCCGCAGACATGAGCGAAATGCTCTCAACCGTCGGAGTGTCCGATATCGATGAACTGATTTCACAGACGGTGCCCGATAGGATCCGGCAACCAGCCCCGCTCGCGCTCCCGCCGGGAATTTCGGAAAGCGAAGCTTTGCAGAAGCTCCGCATCATCGCCGATAAGAATAAGGTTTTCACGTCGCTGATCGGTCAGGGATATTATGGGACGATCCTGCCGCCGGTGATCCAGCGCAACATTCTCGAAAATCCGGCCTGGTACACGGCCTATACGCCCTACCAAGCCGAGATCAGCCAAGGACGGCTCGAAGCTTTATTGAATTTCCAGACCATGATCTCCGAGCTGTGCATGCTCGAGATCGCGAATGCATCGCTGCTCGACGAGGCGACCGCGGCGGCGGAAGCGATGGCGATGTCACATCGCGTGGTGAAATCGCGCGCGAACGCATTTTTCGTCGATGCCGAATGTCATCCGCAAACCATTGCGGTAGTGCGCACACGCGCCGAACCGCTGGATTGGACCGTCAAAGTCGGCGATCCAATGAAAGACCTTGAGCCGGCTGCAGTATTCGGCGCGCTACTGCAATATCCCGGGACCTCGGGCGAGATCCGGGATTTCCGCACCGTCATTTCAGCATTGCACGAGGCCGGCGCGCTCGCTGTCATGGCAACCGATCCGCTTGCGCTGACTCTGATTACTCCGCCGGGCGAATTGGGTGCGGACATCGCGGTCGGATCGACTCAGCGCTTTGGCATGCCGATGGGCTATGGGGGGCCGCACGCTGCCTTTATTGCAGCCAAGGATGCCTACAAGCGCGCGCTTCCCGGCCGCATCGTCGGCGTATCGGTCGATTCCCGCGGTCAGCCAGCCTACCGACTCGCTCTGCAGACGCGCGAGCAGCACATCCGCCGCGAGAAGGCGACCTCCAATATCTGTACCGCGCAAGTCCTTCCGGCGGTGATCGCGGCGATGTATGCGGTCTATCACGGTCCTGACGGTCTTAGGCACATCGCGCGCAAAGTGCATCGCGCCGCTGAGATATTGGCCCACGGACTGAGGGCACTCGGCTGGCGCGTCCAGCAAGCTGCGTTCTTCGACACGATTACGATCGAGGTGGGGGCGCGCCAATCCGAAATTCTCAAGAACGCTGCGTCGAACGCGTTCAACATGCGCAAGATCGGCAGCGGCGCACAGGCCCGCATCGGTATCAGTTGCGATGAAACCACCACGCCGGGCATCGTCGAGGCAGTATGGCGCGCATTCGGGTCACAAGCCAAAACCCCAGCCGGCACTCCCTCGTTCGATGAGTTGAGCGCGCAAACGGGCGAGGTCATTCCTATGCAACTCGCCCGTCACAGCGACTTCCTGACTCATCCGGTCTTTCATCTCCACCGCTCGGAAACGGAAATGCTGCGCTACATGCGCCGCCTTTCCGATCGTGATCTCGCCCTGGACCGCAGCATGATTCCGCTCGGCTCCTGCACGATGAAGCTCAACGCGACGGCCGAAATGATGCCCATCACCTGGCCGGAATTTGCCAACATCCATCCCTTCGCGCCGGTGGATCAAGCTCAAGGCTATGCCGAGCTCATCGCGGAGCTCTCCACGAAGCTCTGCGAGATCACCGGCTATGACGCGATCTCGCTGCAACCGAATTCCGGCGCACAGGGCGAATATGCCGGCCTGCTCGTCATCCGCGCCTATCACGTCAGCCACGGCGAGCCACAGCGCACCGTGTGCCTGATCCCATCCTCGGCCCACGGCACAAATCCGGCATCCGCGCAAATGGCTGGAATGGAGGTCGTCGTCGTCACGTGTGACGACGAGGGCAATGTCAACCTTGCCGATTTGCGCAAGAAGACGGAGCAATATTCGAACAGTCTCGCTGCCGTGATGGTCACGTATCCATCCACCCATGGCGTGTTCGAATCGGCGATTGGCGAGATTTGCAGCATCGCTCACGCCCATGGCGCACAGGTCTATCTCGACGGCGCTAACCTAAACGCGCAAGTGGGCCTGGCGCAGCCGGGCAGATACGGCGCCGATATCGGCCATCTCAATCTCCACAAGACATTTTGTATCCCGCATGGCGGGGGCGGGCCCGGCATGGGACCGATCGGCGTGAAAAAGCATCTTGCCCCTTTCCTCCCCGGTCATTCGCAATGGCCGAGCGAGCCCACGCAAGTAGGCGCGATCAGCGCTGCGCCATTCAGTTCGGCGGCCATCTTGCCAATTTCATGGGCCTATATCGTCATGATGGGTGGCGATGGACTGCTCGCCGCGACGCACGCTGCTATCTTGAACGCCAATTACATCGCCAAGCGGCTCGAGGGCCACTATGCGCTGCTTTACAGGGGAGCGCATGGCTGCGTGGCTCATGAATGCATTATCGACGTGCGTCCATTCAAGGATAGCGCCGGAATCTCCGTCGAAGACATCGCGAAGCGGCTGATCGACTACGGATTCCATGCCCCGACCATGAGCTTTCCGGTGGCCGGAACTCTGATGATCGAGCCCACAGAATCGGAATCGAAGGCGGAACTCGACCGCTTCTGCGACGCCATGGTTTCAATTCGATCGGAGATTGCAGCGATCGGGAAAATGGCGATGGACCGGGAAAACAACCTACTCAAAAACGCGCCACATACTGTTTTCGATCTCATCGACGAGAATTGGACGCGCCCCTACGCACGTGCTGTGGCCTGTTTCCCGGCGAAAAATCTATTGCGCGACAAATACTGGTGTCCCGTGAATCGCGTAGACAACGTTTATGGCGACCGCCATCTTGTCTGTTCATGCCCACCGGTGGAAAGCTACCAGTCGGCAGCTGAATGATCCCTCCCCTGCTTTCCGATCAGTCCGATGCTGATTCACGCCGGGACGGTCGTATGGTCCGATCGGTATCCTTGCTGCCGGACCGGTGAATGCTTTTCACGCCAACGGCAGGGGTCCCTGACTTCTCCGCGATGATTCGGTCCTGTTCTTCGATAACCGCACGCGCAGCGGCATCGCCGTCGAGGCCCCCGAGGACGTCGCTTGGCACTCTGCGATTGGAACGCAGCGAGCCGTCTTCGTAAACGACATCGAAAAGCGTGAATTCAACGCGCGTTGCCGGCTTGCGTGCCATTTTGGCTTTCCTGTGATTGTTGACGCCGCCACGCATCGAGCGCGGCATCGCGATCGTCGAGCCACGGCCGGCAAGACCAAAGTCCCAGCACCTAGCCTGAACGGCAAATCAATGGCAAGGACGGGCAAAACTCGAACGCGTGCATATATATAGTCGCGAGGTACTAAATCAACCCGCCGCACTAGGGAGGGAGCCAATGGCATTCAGGCCGAATTACGGTCGAGACCGGGCCGAGCGACAGAGGGCAGCACGCGCACGCAGTGAGGAAAAACAAAGAAAAAAGGAGGAGAAGGCTGCGCTGCGCAAAGCCGAGCGCGAGGCAGCCGAAGCCCCGCCGGATGAGAAGCAAACGACCGGCGAGCCTTGAGGGTTACTGGTTCCGTGAAACACCGCCATCTCTGCGCAGAGTTGCGGGCCTGCGCGCACTGGACGCGTGGATATAGGTCGGCGGCGAGCGCTTCGATAGCGATGCCATTCAACGCCGCCATTGCAATGGCCTGCGCCGGATGATGCCGGCATGTGGGTTGACGTTGCGGCCGCCGTCACATAGATAGCAGCCCGCAACCAGTTTTCGGCCTGCCTCGCGACGCTCCCGTTGTACGGTGCCCAGCCAGCTCCCCCAAAATTGGATGACCGGCCACGCGATGCTCGCGTGATCGGATACACAAACGCACTGCAATGCAAGGAGGCCGTGATGGCCACAGGTACCGTGAAGTTCTTCAATACTCAAAAAGGCTTTGGATTCATCGAGCCGAGCGACGGCAGCAAGGACGTGTTCGTGCACATTAGCGCGGTGGAGCGCGCCGGCATGCGCACCCTCATGGAAGGCCAGAAGGTCAGCTACGACGTCGTGACCGAGCGAGGCAAGCAGGCCGCGGCCAATCTGCAAGCGGCGTAACCAACGCTCGGATTGGTCCCGATAAACCTAAAGCGACAACGCTCGGCCTCCTTGAGGCCGAGCGTTTTTCCACACGTATGCCTCACTGGATAGCCACGGTCACGCGCTGAATTTCGCGCGGTCGTGCGCGGCATGCTAGCTCGTCGGTGACCAAGCTCATGTTCCTGAACAAAGAAAAACTCGCGCTGTTCATTGACGGTGCCAATCTCTTCGCCACGGCGAAGTCGCTCGGCTTCGACATCGATTACAAGCGGCTTTTGCGCGAGTTTCAGTCGCGCGGCGATCTGCTACGGGCGTTCTATTACACCGCCGTCATCGAGGATCAGGAATTTTCCTCGATTCGGCCACTGATCGACTGGCTCGACTACAACGGTTACACGGTCGTGACTAAACCGACCAAAGAGTTCGTCGACCAGGCCGGCCGCCGCAAGATCAAAGGCAACATGGATATCGAGCTCGCCGTCGACGCTATGGAACTTGCCGGTCACATCGACCACATGGTGTTGTTCTCCGGCGACGGGGATTTCCGCTCGCTGATCGAAGCGGTGCAGCGCCGTGGGGTGCGCGTCAGTGTGGTCTCCACCACCTCGACGCAGCCGCCGATGATCGCCGATGAGCTGCGCCGCCAGGCCGACCAGTTCGTCGACATCGTCGAGCTGCAGCCCAAGATCAGTCGCGATCCGGCCGAGCGTGCGGCCCGCGAAACCCGCGAGCCGCGGCATTTCCTGCAGCGCGGTACAACCCAGCAGAGCGCTGGTGCCGGCGAAGAAGAATTCGAGGACTAAGTTCCGAGCGCCCAGATCTGCGCACAGAGCTGCGCTCGTGTCACGGAAGCCTTCTCGCCCGAAAAGCGATACCATCGTTTCATGTATGGGCCCGTTCGGAATAAATGTAGAGCGGCCGCGCGGTGCCCTCGACGGCCTCTTTTGAGATCACGACCTCCTCTACGCCTTCGAGGCTCGGCAGGTCGAACATGGTGTCGAGCAGGATTCCTTCCATAATCGAGCGCAGACCGCGCGCGCCGCTCTTGCGGTCGATGGCCTTGCGAGCAATGGCGCCCAGAGCCTCCTCCGCCAGTATGAGATCGATCGACTCCATCTCGAACAGCCGTTGATACTGCTTGACCAGCGCGTTCTTTGGCTGCGTGAGAATGAGTTTCAGCGAGGGCTCGTCGAGGTCCTCGAGTGTCGCAACGACCGGCAGGCGGCCGACAAATTCGGGGATTAGGCCGTATTTCAATAGGTCCGCCGGTTCGACCTCGCGGAAAATTTCGCCGGTGCCACGGTCTTCCCGTACAATTATCTTGGCGCTGAAGCCGATCGAGGCCGACCGCCCGCGCGCCGAAATGACCTTCTCGAGCCCATTGAAGGCGCCGCCGCATACGAACAGAATGTTGGTAGTATCGACCTGCAGGAATTCTTGCTGCGGATGCTTGCGTCCGCCCTGCGGCGGCACGGAGGCGATCGTCCCTTCCATGATCTTGAGCAAGGCCTGCTGCACGCCCTCACCCGAAACATCGCGCGTGATCGACGGGTTGTCGGACTTGCGGCTGATTTTGTCGATCTCGTCGATATAGACGATCCCGCGTTGAGCGCGCTCGACATTGTAGTCGGCGGATTGCAGCAGCTTGAGAATGATGTTCTCGACGTCCTCGCCGACGTAGCCCGCCTCGGTGAGCGTTGTCGCATCGGCCATTGTGAAGGGCACGTCGAGAATGCGCGCAAGCGTTTGCGCCAACAGCGTCTTGCCTGAGCCGGTCGGGCCGATCAGGAGGATGTTCGACTTGGCGAGCTCGACGTCGTTGTGCTTCGTCTGGTGGTTGAGGCGCTTGTAATGATTGTGGACCGCGACCGAAAGCACCTTCTTGGCGTGATCCTGGCCGATCACGTAGTCGTCGAGAACCTTGCGTATCTCCTTTGGAGTGGGGATGCCGTCGCGCGACTTCACTGATGAGGACTTGTTCTCCTCGCCGATGATATCCATGCACAATTCGACGCACTCGTCGCAGATAAAGACGGTCGGACCGGCGATGAGCTTGCGCACCTCGTGCTGGTTCTTGCCACAGAACGTGCAAAGGAGCAGTTTTTTGGTTTCGCCGTTGCTGAGCTTGCTCATCTCAGAACCTCGATAAGATACAAGTCATCACAGTCGTAACCCGCACGCCAAACCAGGCACCCCACACGATCGAGAAGGTCGACCACGCGCCGGTGCGAAAAATGGCGTCCCTGCCTCATCAATTGTCAAGGAAGCTTCTTAGAATCCTTGACCGGCTTGGGTGCTTCAGCTTCCTCAGCGCCTTGGCCTCGATCTGGCGGATGCGCTCGCGCGTGACCGAGAACTGCAGGCCGACCTCTTCCAGCGTGTGGTCCTTGTTCATGCCGATGCCGAAGCGCATGCGGATTACGCGCTCCTCGCGCGGCGTGAGGAAGG
>WNEP01000105.1_pt1 | contig 36046 bp, 30 predicted proteins | sample 5399961 | NCBI WGS metagenome assembly WNEP01 (sample SAMN13153329, study PRJNA577476) | soil metagenome | isolation source: 20 cm grassland meadow soil pre-rain plot 5 | place: USA:California | collected 2015-09-08 | reverse complement strand
GGAGCGTCGAGAACACCAGATGGCCCGTGTCGGCCGCCTTCAGCGAGGTGTCGAGCGTCTCCAGGTCGCGCACCTCGCCGATCAAGATCACGTCCGGCGCCTGGCGCAGCACGTGCCGCAGCGCAGCGTTGAAGGACAACGTGTCGTTCCCAACCTCGCGCTGAGAGATGTTCGACAGGTTGTCCCGGTGCAAGAATTCGATCGGGTCCTCGATCGTGATGATGTTGACCCGCCGGTTCACGTTGATGTGGTTGATCATCGCGGCCAGCGCCGTCGATTTCCCGGAGCCCGTGACGCCCGTGACGAGCACCAGGCCGCGCGGCCGGAGCGAGATTTCCTCGAGCACCGGCGGCAGATTGAGCTCGCGGATCGACTTCACCTCGTAGGGGATCGAGCGGAACGCGAACGCCACCGTGCCGCGCTGTTGGTACACATTCGTCCGGAACCGGCCCACCCCCGGCACGCCGATCGCGAAGTCCGCCTCCTTGTGCTCGGCGAACTCCTTGACCTGCCGGGGCGTCATGATCTGCTCGGCCAGCGATTTCAACTCCTCCGGTTTGAGCGGCGCGGTGTCGAGCGACAGCAACTCGCCGTTCACGCGGATGGTCGCCGGGCGGCCCACCTTGAGCAGCAGGTCGGACGCGTTGCGCTGGACCATCTGCGTGATGGCCTGCTTGAAGTTGAAGGTCGCGCCGCTTGCAGGAGCGTCAGGCATGAGGGTCCACCCGGAAAAGAGGCTGGCCGAACTCGACTGGCTGGGCGTTCTCCACGCACACTTCGCGCACCAGCCCCGCGACTTCGGCCTCGATCTCGTTCATGATCTTCATCGCTTCGATGATGCACACCACCTGCCCGGTGGCTACGCGGCTGCCGGCCTTCACATACGGATCCGCCCCTGGCTCGGGCGCGGAATAGAACGTCCCAACCATGGGTGACTTGATGTCGACCAGCTGCGGCTTCGACGGGGCGGCCGGCGCCGCCGTGGCCGTGCCCGCAACCAGCGCCCCCCCGGGCGCCTGCGCGACGACCACGTGGGGACCCCCTGCCCCCGCGCCGCCTGCCGCGTTGGTCCCGTGGCCCACCTTCGTGACCCGGATCGACGACCACCGCCCGAACAGACCCCGGCGCACCTCGATCGCCCCGAGCTCCGGGGCGTCCTTCAAGATCTGAACCAGCTGCGCGATGATGGCGAGGTTCATAGACCCCAAAATCTACACGAGTTCGAGGAGTTCCGTGCGACCGTCCGACAAGAGCACCGGTCCCGTGGCCGACAGGTGCACGTCGTCTTCGATCCGCACGCCGCCCTGTCCGGCGAGATATACGCCCGGCTCGATCGTGACGACCGCGCCGGCGGGAAGCGGGTCGGCGTTCGTCTTCGACAGCCGCGGCGCTTCATGCACTTCGAGTCCCAGCCCGTGCCCGAGCGAGTGACCGAACGCCTCCCCGAAGCCGCGCGCCTCGATCACGTCCCGGGCGAGCGCGTCCGCTTCGCGCCCGGTCATTCCGGCGCGGACGCACTCGCGCGCCCGCCGCTCTGCCTCCGCCACCAGCTCGTACAACGCGCGCTGCCGCTCCGTCGCGCGCGCGCCCACGACGAGCGTGCGCGTAATGTCGGCGCAATAGCCGTCCACTTGCGCGCCGAAGTCGAGCAGCAGCCACTCGCCCTTCGCGACGGCGCGGCGGCTCGAGCGCGCGTGCGGCAGCGCCGTCCGCGGACCCGATGCGACGATCGTGGAGAACGGATGTCCCTCGCTCCCCAGCCGCCGGAGCGCCCCCTCGAGGACGCCGGCGACCTCGAGCTCCGTCATCCCCACCCGCACCTGCGTCAACGTGTCCTGCAACGCCGCGCCCGCCAGCTCGGCTGCTTCGCGGATCGCGGCTACCTCACCCGGTCCCTTGGCGGCGCGCAGCCGTTCCACCAGATCCCGTGTCGCCGTCCAGCGCCACGCTTGACCGGCCTGCGTGAAGCGCTCGGCATCCTGGACCGTCAGCGCGTGCGCCTCGTACCCCACCGCGCCGAGCGGGCCGAGCGTGGCCAACTCCGTGAAGAAGCGGTCCCACACGCTCGTGCTCTCGACCTCGACCCGGGCCACGGCGCCCGCTTCGGCACGCGCCTGCTCGTCGTAGCGAAAGTCGGTCACAAGCAGCACGTCGCCGCGGGTCACCGCCACGAGGGCCGCCGAGCCGCTGAATCCCGTCAGGTAGCGGATGTTGGCGCGCGACGTGACGAGCAGCCCGTCCAGCCCCGCGGCGGAGAGCGCGCCGGCGAGCGCCTCCTGTCGCTGGCGCCGCGGATCAGCGTGCATGGCGGGACGCGAGATAGCCGACCAGGCCCTCGAGTCCCAGCCGGTAGCTCTCGGCCCCGAACCCCGTCACCACACCCACCGCGACGTCGGCGAGAACGGAGCGGCGCCGCTCTGGTTCGCGGGCGAAGATGTTCGACAGGTGAACCTCGACGAACGGTACGCGAACGGCGAGGAGCGCGTCCCGGACCGCCAGGCTGGTGTGCGTGAAAGCCGCCGCGTTGATGACGGCGCCGTCGGCCCGCCCCTTGAGTCCCTGGATGGCGTCCACCAACTCACCTTCGTGGTTGGTCTGAGTCCAGCTCACATTCACGCCGAGGGCTTGCGCGCGCTCGCGCGTGCGCGTCTCGATCTCCGCCAGCGTCGCGCGGCCATACAGCTCCGGCTCCCGCTCACCCAGCAGATTGAGGTTCGGGCCGTTCAGCACGGCGATGTGCACTAGGACTTGAGGCCCTTCAGCCAGGCCTGAAATTGATCGAGGTCACCTTCGTCTTCGAGCGGTGGACGCGGCTTCGGCCCCGACGGCCGCGCCCCGCCGTGCGGCGCTCCGCCGGGCCGCGTCGCGGCATCCTCGGGCCGCGCGCCCGGCGCGCCGAAAAACTGGTCGAACGAGAACCCGCCCGTCTCGGTCGGTGCCGGTGCCGGGCGCGCACTCGCGGGCGGATTCGGGGCGGCCGGTAGCGCTGCGGGCGGCGGCGCCCGCGACCCCTCGTCGCCGAACACCTGATCCAGGGAAATCGTGTCTTCGGCCGCGCGGCTGGCCTCGCCGAGCGTCGCATCATCCGGTGGTCGCGGGACCTCCGGGGGCGCGACGGCGAACGCACGCTGCAACGAAGATGCCTCCCCCTCTCCCGCCGCCTGCGGCCGCCCGGCCAGGATCCGCTTCAGGAACGTCGGCACCGATTCACCGGTCCCGCGACTACCACTCCGCCGGTTCCCGGGTGACAACGCATCCACGCGCGCGTGCAGCCGCGCGTCGTCCGGCCGCTGCTCCAGCAGCGCCCGATACACGCGCAGCGCCTCCTCCGGGTGGCCCTGTTTCAGATAGAGCTCCGCCATCGTCTCCGTGACGACGGGCTCGGCGCGCGACAGCGCCGCCGTGTCCGCTGCGCCGTCGTCGTCCGACAACACCACGGCCGCAGGCGGCACGGCGGCCGGCAGTTCCGGCGGCGCGAGCGGCGTGGGCCACGCCGGCAGCTGGGGCGGAGAGGGAGACCGAGGCGCCACGTCCTCCGGCATGATGAGCGGCAGGTCCACTGTCGGCATATCCGGCTCAGGCTCCGGGGTCGGATCCGCCCGTGCCGCGAACCTACCGCTCTCGTACTGCGTCGCGGCCAGCCCCTCGACCTCGAGCTCCTGCGGCTTGATGGCCACTTCTTCCTGGACTTCGAGACCCTCGGCCTTGGCCGCGTCGTGCGCCACGGCGTTGAAGTCCAGCGTGCCGTCGAATGTCTCGATGTCTCCCGTCGGGGGCGTCACCTCGAGCTGCGGCGTCACCGGCTCCTCGGACGTGTGCTCGACCACGAATTCGGGCCTTGGCATCGGCGCGGTGGTGGGGCCGCTTGCCGCAGGTCGTTCCGGGACGAGCACGGCCGGTGGAGGGCTCGGAATAGGGGCGGCTGATGGGATGGGTTTAGGGGCGGCCTGGGCCACCTTCCCCTTGGCCCGGGCCAGCGCTTCGGCCGCGTCGCCGTTCATCGGATCGGCGGAAAGCAGGCGCGACAACCATTCCGCCGCTTCCTCGTAACGGCCACCCCGCGCTGCGATGTCGGCCAGCAGCTTGAGCCCGAGGACGTTCTCGGGGTCGAGCTCGAGCACCTTGCGGAACACCTGCGACGCGGCGGTGTCGTTCTTCAGGTCGAGGAAGCAGCGTCCATAGACAATGTGGGCGCTCACGTAATCGGGATGCCGCTCGAGCCCCGCCTTGCACAGCTCGATGCACCTATCTAGTTCCCCTGCTTTGCGATAGGCGTCCGCCAACGGTGCGAAGTTGCGGCCCTTGGGGTTCTCGGCCCATCGTTTTTCGAGCTTTTCTATTTCGCTGGTATACACGGCCTAAGTTCTTGTGGGAATTGGTCGAAGATAGTGTTTGGCCGGCGCCGCTGTCAATCGGAATTGGGTCCCGTCGCTTGAGTTTCCTCGTTGTCGTTCTTAGACTTATGCCCCCTTCCCTCCCCTCTGGCCCGGAGTTTCAGGTCCTATGATGCGCGCCATGCGCGTGATTCATAAGCCGCTGTTCGTGGTCGTAGCCGTCACGTTCATCGGCTGGCTGGCCTACGGCCAGGTGACGGACATCCTCGGCGGCGGGCGCGACGTGGTCCTCAAAGTCAACGGCCAGATCGTGCGCGCCACCCAGTTCCAGGCGGCGCTCCAGAACGCGATCGAAGAATCGCGCCGGCGGGGCGGCGGGCGGCTGAGCCGGGAAGACGAACAGCAGCTCCAGGATCAGGTCACCGATCAGTTCATCCAACGGATCCTGCTCGAGCGCGAATACCGCCGGCTCGGCATCCAGGTGTCGGACGACGAGATCCGCCAGATGGCGCGAAGCACTCCGCCGCCGCAGATCCTGCGACAGATTATGGAGGACCCGACCTTCCAGACGAACCGTCAGTTCGACATCACGAAGTGGCAGCGCTACCTGGGAAGCGCGAGCGAGGAGTTCCGGACGCAGATCGAGCAGCTGTACCGCGAATACCTCCCGGAGCGCAAGCTGGAGGAGTACCTCACGGTCGACGTGTACGTGTCCGACGCGAAGCTGTGGCGCATCTGGCGCGATCAGCACGAGTCGGTGACCGTCGCCCTACTCGCCATTCGCCCCGAGCTGATCCCCGACTCGCTGGCCCCCGTGTCGGACGCCGAGCTCGAGCGCTACTACGCGGCCCACAAGGACGCATTCAAGCGTCCGGCGACGGCCTGGCTCAGTTTCGTCGCGCAGCCGAAAGTGCCAGATGCCGCCGACACAGCCGCGGCGCTCGCCAGAGCGCGGCGGCTGCGGGCGGAGATCGCGCGCGGCGCGACGAAGTTCGAGGACGTCGCTAAGAAGGAGTCGGTCGACTCGGTCTCCGGTGCGCGAGGCGGTGATCTCGGCTGGGTGAAGCGCAACGAAGGCGGCTTCGATCCGCAATTCCTCGCCGCACTGCGGCGACTCACACCGGGGGAGCTCGGCCAGCCGGCGCTGTCGAGCTTCGGCTATCATCTGATCCGGGTCGACGCGGCGAAGGGCGACTCCCTGCACGTGCGTCACATCCTGATCCCGATCGTGCCGCAGGGCCAGCACCTCGACCAGATCGACGCGCGGACCGACTCACTGGACCACCTCGCCGCCGAGCAGACGGACGGCAGCCGACTGGATAGCGCGGCGCAGCGCCTTCACCTCCCCGTGGCAGCGGCCCCGAAGCTGATCCAGGGCGACCGGCTGACGCTGGGTCGGTACGTGATTCCCGACGTGAGCGTGTGGGCGTTCGAGGCACGGCCGGGCGAAACGAGTCCGCTGATCGAGGGAGAGCGGGGCAACTACGTGTTCCGGCTGGATTCGCTCTACGCCGCGGGAACGCCGCCGCTGGCGCAGATCCGCGACCGCGTGCTCGCGGCGGCCCGTGTCGAGAAGAAGAAGGTGATCGCGCGGCAGCGCGCCGCGGAGGCCCTCGTCGCCCTCGCCTCCGCACCGGACCTGCTCCAGGCCGGAAGGGCGCGCGGCCTGCCGCTGGAGAAGCTCGGACCCTTCACGCGCCTCAACCCTCCGTCGGCGATCGCGCGTGATCTCGTGGTGGAGGGCGCGGCGTTCGGACTCCGGCCGGGCCAGCGCACCGGCGTGCTCGTCGGGACGACGGGCTGCTTCATTCTGCAGGGGATCGCCCATCAGGCCGCGGACTCCGCCGCATGGCTCAAACAGCGGGACCAGCAGCGGGAACAGATCCTGCGGTCAGCACAACAGGCCCGGGTGCAGCAGTACCTCTCCGCCCTCCGGGCGCAGGCCCAGATCCTGGACCGTCGGAAGGAAGTCTTTCGGCCGACGGCGTCCGAAGGCGGCGCTTAGTCGCTCAGCCGCTTGGGATCGCCGCCGGTCGGAACGGAGGAGGACGTCCCGGGGGGCTGGAGGTTGCGCGGCGGGGCGGGCGGCTGGTCGCTGGTGGCGTCCTTCAGGCTGCGGTTGAACTCCTTGATCCCTTGGCCGATGGATTTTCCGATCTCGGGAATCCGCTTGGCGCCAAACACCAGCACCAGCACCAGCAGCAGGATCAGGATGTGGCTGAACGACAGGTCTCCGAACATGCGCGCCTCGTTTCAGAATATCGATCGGGCGACGAAGTAGGCGATCGCCACACCCACGACGGCCAGCAACGACACGTCGAACCCGATCGGGCCGAGCGTGATCGATACGACGAGCAGGTCGAGATGCACGGGCCCGAAAGTCGGCGTCACGGCCGTGGTAAAGAACTCCTTCGCCGCGCCCTGCGGCAAGAAACGTCGCAGCAGCGCGTGGAGCAACCCGCCGAGCACGAACCCGCCGGCGAGGAACCCCACGTAAAATAGCGCGCCGCGGTGCCCGCGCGCCACGGGCCTAGCTGCGCCGCTCCACTGCATACGCAATGCTGTCTCGTAGGGCGTCGCGCGCCGCCGACGGCGGCAGGATCTCGAGCTCCGCCTCGGCGCGCTGCGCCTGCTCGAGCGCGCGGCGCCGGGCGTAGTCGAGCCCGCCGGCGGTCTCCACCAGCTGCATGACCGCCGCGACCAGCTGATCCCCCGGATCGGGCGTCGCCATCAACTCGGCCACCAGACGTCGCTGCCCCGGCCCCATCGCGGCCAGCGCTGCGATGAGCGGCAGGGTCACTTTGTGCTCCTTCAAATCGAGGCCGGACGGCTTGCCGGTCACCGCTTCGCGCTCGGTGTAATCGAGCAGATCGTCGGTGATCTGGAACGCCATCCCGAGCCGCAGGCCGAAGCGCCCCAGGGCCTCGCGATACGGCGCCGGGGCCCGGAGCGCACCCACCTCGCACGCACCCGCCAGGAGTGACGCGGTCTTGGAGCGGATCAGCTCGTCGTACTGCGCCTCATCGTAGGCGAGCTTATCGTGCGCCTCGAGCTGCCGCATCTCGCCGATCGTCATCTCGTTCGTGACCCGGGCAAACACGCGCAAGGGCACCAGGTCGTCCAGTCCAACGAGCTCGATGATGGCCCGGGAGTAGAGGTAATCGCCCATGATCACGGCCACCTGGTGCGAGAACAGGGCATTGATCGTGGGCATCCCCCGCCGCAGCACCGAATGGTCCACCGAGTCGTCGTGTACCAGGGTGGCGAGATGGATCAGCTCCACGACGGCGGCGAGCGTGACCGTCCGCGCGTCCTCCGCCCCAGACGCCCGCTGGCTGAGGAGCAGCAGGGTCGGGCGGAACAGCTTGCCCTTCATGCGCAGCAGATGTTCGTTGACTTCGGCGATAATGGGGAAGTCCGCGGTGATGATGCGGCGGAGCTCCTCGGCCACGAGCTCCAGCTCGCCCGCCACGGGCCGCTGGATGTCCCCCAGCGAAACAGGGGCGAGCTGCTGGCTCACGTCATTTCGCCTTGGCGAGCGCCCGGGACCGCTCGCCGACGTCTTTGAACCGGATGTCCACGGCGAAGACGCGGCCGTACAGCTCCCGCGCCTCCACCTTTTTCCCCTGCTCTTCGAGGGCCCGGCCCAGCCAGTACAGCACACCGAGCCGCTCCTGATCGCCCGACGCCGGGAGCTCCAGACCGCGGCGCAAGATCGACTCCGCGACCACGTAGGCCCCCTTCTCGAGGAAGCACACGCCCAGGGCTTCCGACGTCCGAAGCTTCCCCTCGGGCGCCCGCAGCGCCTTCTGCAGCTCGGCGATCGCCTCGTCCAGCAACCCCATTTCCTTGAACGCGACGCCCAGATCGTAATGCGACTGGAAGTCCGCCTCGTCGATGTTCTCGTCGATGCCCTGCTTGAACCGCGTGAGCATCTCCTGGAAGTCCTTCTCCTCGTCTCCGGTCGGCTCCTCGTCCGCGATCTTCATGCGGGTGTCGCGGGCCGGCGGCTCTTCCTCGAGAATCATGGCGCTCAGGTCGACGAAATCGCCCGCTGCCGCCGCTTCGTCGCGAACCTTCATCTTCGCATCTTTGGGCGCCGTCCGCTTCTCGCGCGCGGCGGGCGGCGGCGCGGGCGGCGGCGCCGCGGCCGGCGCGAGCATCGCGAGCGCCGCCTTCGCCCGCTCGTTCCTGGCATCGTGCTCGGCCACACGCTGATACACGGCCCGCGCCTTGTCCGGCAGGTCCCCCCGCAGCAGAGTGTCCGCCAGCTCTAAGTAGGCATCGACCAGCTTCGCCTTGTCGCCTGATTTGAACGCGTATTCGACCTGTTTCTGCCGGTGCCGTACGCTGTTCGGATCGAGCCGGAGAATCTCTTCCCCGAGGTGCTGCGCCTGCGGCAAGTTACCCAGATTCTCGAAGCCCGCGGTGGCATGGTCCAGCTCCTCGATCCCGCGGTCCCGCTCGCCTGCCTCGATCAGGGCTTCGCCAAGCGCGCGATGCGCCTCCGGATCGTCCGGATTGTCGGCGACCCCGGACTCGAGCTCCTCGATCGTGGGTGGCGCCGGCGTGGCCTCGATGTTCGTGAACACCAGGGAGGGTGGCGCATCTGCCGAGCTGACCACGCCTTCCAGTCCCAGATCGATGAAGGCCGAACGCCGCGTCTCCGAGACGGACGTGTCCTCCTCGGTCTGGAAGAATCCCCCCGTCGGCGGGATGTCTTCCACGGCGAGGGGCTGATCGTCCACCTCGTGGCCGGCCTGCGTACTGGCCGTATCGAAGTCGGGCTCGAGCTCGAGCGGCGGCACCTCCACCACGGCCTTCCGCTTGGGGCGCTCCGGCGCGGCAGGCGGCCGAGGCGCCGGCGGGCGCTTCGGCACGACCGGCTTGACCTTGGGCGGCTCAGGGGCCGGCGGGTGCAGCGTCGGGGCGGGCGCCTTGGGGCTCGGGAACCGGGGCGGAGACCCGACGCCCGGGCGTCCCGCTGGTGTGCTGGGCACCGCGGGCGTCCCCCCGCGCTTGGGCACCACCGGCGCGACCCTGGGCGGTGCCGCCTTGGGCGGCGGGGGGAGCGTCTGCTCGATCTCGATTTCATGCTCCAGCATCGGCTCGAGCTCGACATCGAGCCCGGTCTCGTCCGCGTCGGCCGGCACCGTCGGCTCGAGCTCGGCTATCGGCGGCACGGGTTCGGGGGTCACCTCGTCGCGCAGTGAGGGCACCTCGCCGCCGCCGTCCAGCTCCACCTCTCCGAACTCGGCGCTCGTGGTCTCGAACCCCTCGAGCAGCGCACCACCCCCGTTCCCCTCTCCCCCCGGCATCGCCACTTCGTCGGCCAGGTTCGTGGATTCGATCTCGAGCGAGGTATCCGGCTCGGGCGTGACCGACTCTACGAGGCTTTGCGCAAGCGTCTCGACCTCAGGCTCGGGCTCGGGCAAGGGAGCAGGGGCCGGGGGCGGGGCCCGGGGCGCGTGGGGCGGCGGCGCGACGGGCCTCCCCCTCGCGCCGGGAGGGGCATCTACGTCGAGGAATATGAGGCTCGAGCTCTTCCGCTTCCCGGACTTCGAGAGGTCCTCGTCCGGCGGCTGGGGCGGCGCCGCGGGCGCCGTCCCCCGGCTGGACGGGCGCCGCTCGGCATCGCCATACATCTTGAGATGCTCCTCCAGCATCTCCCGGAGCTGGGTGTTCTCCGGGGAGATGTCGGTGAACTCCTTAAGCGCGGCGAACGCCTGCTGGATCTTTCCGATCTTCTGCATGCGCTCCGCGTATTCGACGAAGTTCTGCTTCGCTTCGGCTACGAATCCCTTCGCCGCGTACAGCTTGGCGAGCTTCAGGTAGGTGGTCGGCCGGGCGGGCGCGTTGCGAAGCACTTTGTTACACATCGCAATCGCGTTGTTATGAAATCCAAGCTCGGCGTACTTGTCGACGGCCCGGTCGTAATAGTCCGCCGCTTGGGCGGGATCCTTCACTTTGAGATAGAGATCCCCCACGCGATTGAAGACGGACAGGTCGGGGTTGGGCTCCCCCTCTTGCTCCTGCGCCTGCAGCACGCCCAGCCAGGCCTCAATGGCACCCCTGGGGTCTTTGGCTTCCAGACCCTTCGCCTTGTCTTTGAGCTTCTCAAGCCTGGACATGTGGCCCTAAAGATACGGACCCGATCGGGAGCGGACAAGCGGAACCTCCTGTCCACACGGCGGTTACGGCATTCCCGCCCATCCAGTATGCCACCTCGCGCCAGTCTGCCACGTCACACACCACGAGGTCGGCCCGGAACCCGGGCGCCAGCTGCCCCCGATCCGCGGCTATGCCCAACGCGGCGGCGGCGTTCACTGTGACCGCGTTCACGGCCTCCGCGTGACGCAGCCCGAGCTGCGATACGGCGAGCGCCATGACCAGCGGCAGGCTCAGGGTCGGCGACGAGCCGGGATTCAAATCCGTGGCGAGCGCCAGCGCCGCACCGGCGTCGAGCAGCCCCCGTGCCGGTGCCTGGCTGCGCCCTCCCAGAAACACCAGCGTAGCCGGAAGCAGAACGGCCACGGTCTCACTCGCGGCGAGCGCGCGGATCCCGGCTGGGGAGACGCCCGCAAGATGATCCGCGCTCAGCGCGCCGACTTCCACGGCGAGCTCCGCGCCGCCCGAACCGTCGAGCTCGTCGGCGTGCAGCTTGAGGGCCAGACCGTGGCGGCGGGCCGCGGCGAGCACCGTGCGCGCCTCCGCGACGCTGAACACGCCCGGCTCGCAAAACACGTCGCAGGCGACGGCGAGCCGCTCGCGGGTGACCGCCGGGATCATCTCTTCACAAACCAGGCGAACGTAGTCGGCCCGCCGATCGCGGAATTCGGGGGGCACCTCGTGCGCGCCGAGGAAGGTGGGAACGAGCGAGGCGGGCTGGGCGCCCGCGAGCCGCGCGATGACTCGCAACTGCCTCAGCTCGGTCTCGCAGTCGAGCCCGTAGCCCGATTTCACCTCGATCGTCGTGGCGCCGTGGGCCAGCAGCACGGCCAGTCGGGCGCGTGTGAGCGTTGCCAGCTCCACGTCGGAGCGGGCGCGGACGTCCCGCACCGACTCCAGGATCCCGCCACCCGCCGCGGCGATCGTCTTGTAGTCCATCCCCAGCGCACGACGTTCGTGATCGTCGAGGCGCGGCGCGCCGAATACGGCGTGCGTGTGGCAGTCGATAAACCCGGGGTACACCACCCCGGCGACCTCCACGACCTCCACCCCCCGTTCCACGTTGCCCGTTCCCGGTTGCAGGTCGGTACACCGGCCCACGGCGGCAATACGCTCGCCGTCGATCAGGACCGCGGCATCCGTGAGGACTTCGAGCTCCGCCATCTCGCGGCCGCGGCGCGCCCGGGCCGGGCCGCGACAGGTGACGACCTGACGTGCGCCGACCAGCAGCGTCCTCAGTCGCCCGCCTCGCGCATCGGCAGATGAATGGCATGCCGCCGGGCGGCCTCGATGGCGGCCTGATAGCCGGCGTCGGCGTGCCGTGCGATCCCGATTCCCGGATCATTCGTGAGCACGCGCTCGAGCCGCCGGCCGGCGGACGCGGTGCCATCGGCGACGCACACCTGGCCCGCGTGCAGCGAATTCCCGATGCCGACGCCGCCCCCGTGATGAAACGACACCCAGGCAGCGCCCGAGGCGGTGTTCAACAGGGCGTTCAAGATCGGCCAGTCGGCGACCGCGTCCGAGCCGTCGCGCATCGCTTCGGTTTCGCGGAACGGCGAAGCCACCGAGCCCGTGTCGAGATGATCGCGCCCGATGACCACCGGCGCGCCGATCTCACCGCGCTTCACGAGGTCGTTCAAGGCGCAGCCGAACCGGGCGCGCTCCCCCTGCCCCAGCCAGCAGATACGGGCGGGCAGGCCCTGGAGCGCCACGCGCTGTTGGGCCAGCGTGATCCAGCGCCGCAGGTGCTCGCTCTCGGGAAACAGCTCGAGCACGAGGCGATCGGTGCGGTGCAGGTCCTTCAGGTCTCCCGACAACGCCACCCACCGGAACGGCCCCCTTCCCTCGCAGAACAGCGGCCGGATGTACTCCGGCACGAAGCCCGGGATCTCGAATGCGTCGGCGACGCCGGCGTCCTGCGCCTGCGTGCGGAGGTTGTTGCCGTAATCGAATGTCACGGCGCCCCGCCGCTTCAGGTCGAGCATCGCGCGCACGTGCGCCGCCATTCCGGCGAGCGCGCGGCGCAGGTACTCCTCCGGATCCCGGCGACGCAGCTCGGCGGCCTGCCCCACCGACAATCCCGCCGGGATGTATCCGTTCAAGGGGTCGTGCGCCGACGTCTGATCGGTCAACACATCGGGGACGAAGCCGCGGCGGACCAGCTGCGGCAGCACCTCGGCGCAATTGCCGACCAGGCCGATCGACAGCGCCCGGCCCGCCCGCTGCGCCTCGTCGCACCAGCCCAGCGCTTCGTCCAGCGACGCCGTCGAGCGGTCGAGGTAGCGCGTGTCGAGGCGGCGTTGGACGCGCGTCGCATCCACTTCGACCACCAGGCAGATGGCGTCGTGCATCGTGGCGGCGAGCGGCTGGGCGCCGCCCATTCCGCCGAGCCCGCCGCTCAGCACGATGCGCCCCTTGAGCGATCCCCCGAAATGGCGCTGCGCCACGGCGCCGAACGTCTCGTACGTGCCCTGCAGAATTCCCTGCGTCCCGATGTAAATCCACGAGCCCGCGGTCATCTGGCCGTACATGATGAGGCCCTTTCGCTCGAGCTCGCGGAACACCTCCCATGTCGCCCAGCGACCGACCAGGTTCGCGTTGGCGATCAGGACGCGGGGCGCTTCGGGATGCGTCGTGAACACACCCACCGGCTTTCCCGACTGCACCAACAGCGTCTCGTCGTCCTCGAGCGCCGACAGCGTCCGACATACGGCGTCGAACGACGCCCAGTCGCGCACCGCCTTGCCGGTGCCGCCGTACACGATGAGCTCGTCCGGCCGCTCGGCCACCTCCGGGTCCAGGTTGTTCATGAGCATCCGCAGGGCGGCCTCCTGAATCCAACCCTTGCAGGAGCGCTGCGGTCCCCGCGGCGCGCGGACGACTCTGGGGGCACTCATGTCGCCTCCGGATCGAACTTGCCCGCGCGAATCCCCGCCGCCACTCGTTCGATATCCGCCGTGAGCGGGCGGTCGCCGTGCAGGGGCGGGGCCGCGCCCCGAACCGCCGCGTAGCTCTCCGCCACGCCGCGCCCCGGCCGGAGCGGCTTCAGGTACTCGAGCCCCTGCGCCGCGGCCAACAGCTCGATCGCGACGATGCGGGTCGCGTTCGCGAGAATCCGCTCGGCCTTCCACGCCGCGCTCATTCCCATGGGCACGACGTCCTCCTGGTTCCCTTCCGTCGGTACCGACTGCACGCTCGCGGGCGTCGCCAGGATCCGACAGTCGGCCACGAGCGCCGCGGCCGCGATCTGGGGCGTCATGAACCCCGACTCCATCCCCGGATCGCCCGCCAGGAAGGCCGGCAGCCCGGAGGACAGGTCGGGGTTCACGATGCGCTCGATCCGCCGTTCGGCGAGCCCGGCGAGCGTCGCCAGGGCGATCCCCAGCACGTCGAGGGCGAGGGCCACGGGCTGGCCGTGGAAGTTGCCGCCCGAGAGCACCGCGCCGTCGAACACGAGCGGGTTGTCGGTGGCCGCATTCAGCTCCACGGCGACCAGCTGCTCCGCGAACGCCATGCCCTCCCCCACCGCGCCCAGTACCTGGGGGGAGCACCGCAGCGAATACGCGTCCTGCACGCGGGGGTCGTTGTCGCGGTGCGACTCGCGGATCTGCGAGTCCGCGAGGAGCTCACGCAGCAGGGCCGCGGAGCGCTGCTGGAACCGGTGCGGCCGGGCCTCGTGGATGCGCGGGTCGAATGGCTCGGGCGTCCCGCGGGTCGCCTCGAGGCTCATCGCCGCAGCCGCGTGGGCGGTACGCCACAACACCCAGGCGTCGTGGATGACGAGCGCCGCGACGCCGGTCTGCGCCTGCGTTCCGTTCACAAAGGCAAGCCCTTCCTTCGCCTCGAGCGCGATCGGCTGCAGGCCGCGCGCCTGCACGGCGCCGCCGTCTTCCCCTTCGCCGATCATCGCGAGCGCCAAGTGGGCGAGCGGGGCCAGATCGCCCGACGCACCGACGCTCCCCTGCGAGGGCACGCGCGGGTGGACGCGCTTGTTCAGCATCGCCACGATGAGCTCCGGAAGGGCGGGCCGCACGCCGCTGGTACCGCGCACCAGCACATTGGCGCGCAACAGCATCATCGCTCGCACGGCCTCCTCGGACAGAGGATCGCCCACCCCGGACGCATGGCTGCGGATAAGGTTGAGCTGCAACTGGCGGGCACGCTCGGGAGGGATCCGCACGTGCGCGAGCTTCCCGAAGCCGGTGGTCACCCCGTATATCGTGGCGCCGCCCGCGATCGCCGCCTCGACGGTGCGGCGCGACGCCCGGACGGCGTCGAGTGCGCGCGGGGCGATGCTCACGGAGGCGCCGTGCCGGGCGACCGCTACGACGTCCTGGATCGAGAGCGATCGACCGTCCAGGGTGACGGGGGCTGGCATCCAAGAGGAAGCTATGCCCTGGAGGGACCAGACGCCAAGTCAGGGAGGTCGTGCGTCTAGAGCCCGTTCTTCACCACTACCAATTCCGGATTCCCCGGATCCGTCTGCGCGCTCCAGTCGAAAATGACATACCGCCGGCCCACGGCCGTGACCCGGAGTGCCGCGTAGTGGTACTGGTTGTTCTCGTTGCGCTGGAACACGTAGCCGAAGCCGGGAACGGCCTGGATCATGTTCCGCGTGTACCCCGACGCGGCCGCAGAGTCTATCGACGTGAGGTCCGGCACGGCCTGGGTATTGTCATACAGCCGGATGCTGTCCCCTGCGAATTCGGGCACGATCCACAGGGTCGAATCGCTGGCCTGCAGGTGCACCCAAAAATCGATGTCCGTGCGGTTGCCGTCCTGCACCAGCCCCAGCTCGCCTGGATCACCTCGACCGTTGCCATTCGCATCGCTCCAGAACCGGAAGCCGGACTGCGCCGCGTTCACCTCGAATGCCGAGACCAGCACGTTGCGCGCGTCGGGGCGCGGTGTGTCGTGCTTGAGCGGCGACCACAGGCTCTCGTAACCCTCGACGCTGATCGCCGACACGCCGAAGCAGCGCGGGACGCCGTTCGCGAGTAGGGTCGCCAGGAACTCGTCCGACACGGTCGTGCCCTCCAGGAGAATCGAGTCCGGTCGAGTAACGCAGACGCCGTGATCGAGATCGTACGGCATGCTGTACACGCGGTACCAGTTGAAGCGTGCCGTGTCGGACAGGGCCGCGTTGTCGGCCCATTGGAGATGAATGGCCTGGTTCAGCGAGATCGAGCTCAAGCTCGCGGGCTGCGGCAGCTGCCGGCGCTCGTCCACGGTGATGACGTTGCTGGCGTCGCTCTCCCCGCCAGTCACGTCCACGGCGGTCACGTAGTACTGCAGATGCGGCACACCGTTGTCGTGGAACGTGTTGGAGCTCGTCTCACCCCGCAGCCCGTACGCGCCCGTCGTGCTGCCGCGCGAATAGATGCGGTAGCCCCCGAGGCTCGTGCTTTGGACGTCGTCCCACACGAGCAGGATGCCGGCCGGCTGGCCCGGGGTGCCGCTCGGGTCGAGCTGGTAGGCGAGTCTTTGCGGTGGAGGAAGCGTGGAAACCAGGCTGGTCGTATCCGACCGGCAGCCCCAGCCCAGCAGGCCGCCAGCCAGCAACGGGAATCGTAACCAGAGACGCATGGAGATCCTCAGGAAGCGTTCGGCAGGGGTGTGGGCACGGGTTGTGCCCGCGGGTAAGTGAGCGCTCCGAAGCCCCTTAGAGTGGGACACGGCAACGATCCGTGTCACCCCCAGAGGACAGTGGCGCCGCAACCGGCTAACGCGCGAACGTCGACTGGCTGTAGTCGAACTTGATGTCCGGCTCGTCCATCAGGCTGACAAAAAAGGTGAACCCGAAGTTGCCGTTTGGGCTTTTCTGAAACGAGAAGCTCGCGTGCCAGCGGTGCAGGTCGCGCTGCAGTTGAATCGAGTGTGCGCCGAACTGTTTGGTGTCGACGTCGTAGGTCGATTGCCAGTTAGCCGACCAGTGTTGTGTGGGGCTGAATCCCAGGCCGAGCGTGAGCTGCTGGCGGCCTCCCTGGCTCGGGATCAGGTTGCCGAGCGTGTCGGCCTGGGGGCGGATGCGGGTACCCGAGTACTGCACCGACAGCGAGAAACCTTGGCCAGTCGTCCCGGCCCCGACGGGCGGCGTGATGGGGAACCCCAGCGGACCACGCGGCATCTGACCCGCCGGCGGCTGGGCGCCCGGCGTCGGAGCGGCGGTGGGCGGCGCCGCGCCACGGCGGCCCAGGCCGAGCAGACCGGCGATGCCCCGGATCGTCGCGGGTGTGACCGAGAACGACGCGGTGATGCTGGTGAGGAAGGGCGAGAACTTCGCGGTATCACTGCCCACGGCGCCCCGCCAGAGGTCGTGCGTCAGCGCGAGGTTGAAGCCCGGGAGCAGGTCGGAGACGAAGGTGTTACCCAGGGTTTGCGTGGTCCAGCCGGTGCGGTGGAGCTGCTTGGCCTGCTCGAAGTTGTAGCCGATCGACGTGGTGTTGATGCTCAGCAACCTGATTTTTCGGGGCTCGCGCCCCGTGGTGTCGCCGGGCGGCGGCTTGAGCTTGGCCTCGAAGTTCTGGGAGAGCCCGAGGCTGATCGTCTGCTGCGGGTCGCTGCGCACGCTCGGGTTCGTGCCGGTCGGATCGACGGCGTGCGCGAACGCCGCTCCAACCGTGGCGCCCGGCGCGAAGAAGTAGCTGACGATCGGCGAAATCGAGTGCCGGATACGCTGCAGCGGCCCTACTCCGGGGAAGAAGCCGAAAAACGTGGGCGACACGCCCGCCGTGAAGGCGAGCCGCTTCCCCTGGTGCAGCCACTGGCCGCCCGTGAACTGGTTGCGGATCGCGAACGGTCCTGCAGTGGTCGTATTCACGATCGCCAGCCCCGGCTGGAGCTTCCAGGTCCCCGTGAAAAACGACGGCAGGTTGATCCCGGTCTGCCATTCGACCCGGGTTTCGAACGTCTGGCCGTACAGCACGCGCCGCGCTCCGCCGGGCGACGTGGAGTCGTACACAAACTCTTTTCGCGCGCTGCTGATCTGGTCGTTGACGTCGAAGCTGTTCGACCAGTTCCACGGCCCGATCCGCAAGGGCGTCTGAAAGCCGAGGTGCGTCACCCGACTGTCGGCGAACACGGCCAGCGTGTCCGGCACCCCGGAGTCGCCCGGGACGAGCAGGCGCGTGTCGGCCTGGTGAAACGTCTGCTGGTTGCTGAAGGAGAAGCCCGGCGACCAGGTGATCGATGGTGTGATGTTCACCGGTGAGGGGGTGAGGCCGATGGTGGGGAAGGACTGCGACACGAGGCCGTTTCCGATGTCCTGCGACCGGCTGCCTCCGACGTTGAGCGTTCCCCAATTGAATTGCTTGCTGAAGTTCAGCTGCGACACGAGGCTCGCCGTGGCCACAAACGGGTTCACCGTGTTGTTCTGAATCACGCTCGGATTGGTCGAGTAATTGACGCTGGCCGAGAAGTTGGTGCGCGACGAGAAGCTCTGTTGGTGCTGCCAGCCGATGTGAATCGAGTGGGCCGGCACGTCGAGCTGGTTGTCCCAGCTGAACGACAGGCCGCCCGTCACGAAGCGGTCGAGCCAGCGGTAGCGTGTCTGGGTGCGGAGCGACATGTATCGTCCCGCGTACCAGTCGCCCGACACGAGAAGATCGACGTAGTCGTTGACGACGAAGTAGTAGCCGAGACCGGACATGTGGCGCTGGTAGTTGCGCGTCGGGCGCACCAGGTCGTTCAAGCCGAAGCGGGGGACGAGGATGCCGCTGCGTCGCCCCGGGCGGATGTCCTGAAAGATGAAGGGGAGCCACATGATCGGAACGTCCCGTATGTAGAGCACCGCGGGCCGACCCACCATCACGCTCTTGCTCAACCACTTCACCTGATGCGTGCCGAAGTGGTAGTCGGGCACGGGGTTGTCGTCGGATGTGATCTCGCTGCGGGCACCGTACAGGCGTGTGGAGCCCGAGTCCACGGCGAGGTCGCCGCGGATGTACCACGGCGCGTTGCGCGTCAGGGCCTGGCTCACCGTACCGCGCCGGATGCAGGTGTCGTAGCGCATCACCTCGCCGACGAGCACCGTGCTCTGGTCGAACAGGTGCGGCCCGCCGGTGGCGTCGAGCCGGCAGCTCGCCTGCTTATAGCGGATCGAATCCGATTCGAGCTTCGTGCCATCGCGATCGACGAACGCCTGGCCCCACAGTGAAATCGCGCTGTCGCCCTCCACCAGCACGGTATCGGCCACGTACCGGGTGACCCGAAATCCCTTGAGCTTGAGCAGCGAATCGATCACCGCGTCTGACGGCGGAAAGCTGCGCGTGGGTCCGGTCGGCAGCCCGAGCCGACGCGCGGTGGCGGTGTCGAGCGAGCGCCCCTGCACACCCGAGTCGGCGCGGACACGCGCGGTGTCGGGTCGTGGCGGCACGCCCTGGGCTTCCACCCGTACCGTCGGCGCAGCGAGCAGCAGCAGGGCGAGGCCCGCGGCGCTCGCGGCCTGCTCGCGCCGCGCCCGCCGCTTGGTGACGATCCAGGCGCAGACGATGCTCACCTCGTACAGCAGCAGCAGCGGCACCATCATGATCAGCATCGACACCGCATCGGGGGGCGTGAGCAGCGCCGCGGCCACGGCCGACAACGCGATCGCGTAGCGGCGGTTCCTTGCCAGGAGCTGCGGGGTGACGAGCCCGAGGGCGGCGAGGATGACGACGACCAGCGGCAGCTCGGTCACCACACCGAACCCGATCATGATCTGGGCGGCGAATCCGAAGTAGCCTTCCGCGGTGATGATCGGATCGAAGACGTTCTGCTGGAACGCGAACAGCACGCGCAGAGCGCGCGGCAGCACCCACAGATAGGCGATCGTCGCCCCGCCGAGGAACAGCACCACCCCCGCCGACAGGGCCGGGACGATCAGGCGCTTCTCGCGCGGGTACAGGGCGGGCGCCAGAAATGCCCACGCCTGGTAGATCACCACCGGCGACGACAGCACGAGCCCCAAGACGAACGCGAACTTGAGGGTGATGAAAAACGGCTCGGTGGGGTGCGTGAACTTCAACTTGCCGTCGGGAAGCAGCGGCTTGATGGGCCGAATCAGCAGCCCGATGATATCCGCGCGCTCGACCAGGAACCAGCCCGCCACGGTGGCGAGCACGATGGCGAGGAGGCTCCAGAGGATGCGCCAGCGCAACTCCTCGAGGTGATCGAGGAACGGCATCTCGGCGCGGTTGTCTGGGGACTCAGGCACGCCGGGCCCGGCGCGGCCTAGCGCCCGAGGCGTTGCAGCTTGTCGCGCGCGAGGTTCGCTTCGTCGGAGCGGGGGTAGCCGGCGATCACCCGGGCGTAATACGTGCGGGCCGCCGCCTTATCGGAGCGCTGCTCGGCGAGGAGGCCCAGCTTATAGAGGGCCGCAGGCGCGCGCGACGAATTGGGGTAGGTCTTCACCACCTGTTGATACACGGCAGCCGCCGAGTCGGCGCTCTCGCCCCCCCACGTCTCCCCGAGGTAGAACAGGGCGTCCGGTGCGCGCTCGTGCGTGGGATAGAGCCGCAGAAACTCGCGAAAACCGAGCCGGGCCGTGCCGAGGCTGCCGCGGCGGAATTGCTGCAGCGACAGGTCATACAGCTGGTCCGGCCCGGGGCCCCCCGGGTTGCCCGACGGCCCCCCGGGCGGACCGCCGCCGGCCGGCCGGCCCGTCGTGTCCACTGGCGGGACCGGCTGCTGGGCGCGCTCCTCGATGCGCGCCCGTAGCTCGCTCAGACGCTGCTGGCTCTGCCCGGTCAGCTCTTGCACCTGGACGAGCTGCTGCTGCACCGCGACGAGGTCGGTGCGCACGTCCCCGCGCATTTGTACCAGATACGCCTGCTGCGCCGCGAGCGCCTGCTGCACCGCGACGAGGAGCGCTCGCAAGGAGTCGACTTGAGCCGCGCGCTCGGCCTCGGCGCGCGCCCGCTCGGCGCGCAGCGCTTCGACCTGGAGCTCGACCTTCCGGACGTCCCCTTTCAGGGCGCATCCGGCGGCGAGCCCCAGGGCGAGCAGCAGCGTCGGTCTCAAACGCATCTACGCGTTCTCACGGCTGCCGCAAGGCGTCGCCGCCCGCGACGATCTCGAACTCGTCTCGGCGATTCTGCGCCCACGCTGCCTCGTCGTGTCCCTGCGCGAGCGGGCGCTCTTCCCCATAAGACACGGTCTCGATGCGCGCCGCCTCAATGCCGTGGCTCACCAGGTACTGCTTCGTCGCCGTCGCCCGCCGATTCCCGAGCGCCAGGTTGTACTCGTCCGACCCGCGCTCGTCGCAATGCCCGCTGACGCGGATCCGCAGATTGGGATTCGCCTGCAGGATCGCCACCTTCTGATCGAGTATACTGGCGTCCTCGGGCCGGATGTTCGACTTGTCGTAATCGAAGTGAATCAGCGTCGCCAGCATGGTGCGCACGGCTTCGGTGGTGTGCCCCAGCGCCGCGAGCGAGTCGGCGATCCGCTGCTGGCGTTGCCGCTCAGTCTCCTCGCGCGCCCGGGCCTCGGCCGCCGCCCGGTCGATCGAATCCTGCCGCGCCCGCTCGGCCGCCGCGACGGAGTCCGCGTTCGGCTGCTGCGGGGTCGTCACCGGGGGCGGATTGTGGCTGCACGCGGCCAACGCGACCGCAGCGATGCCGCTGAGCACGATCAGGGATAGGCGTTTCATCGTGGGCGCCCTCTCCGAATTCAAGGGGTGGACGAGGCGGTCTCCGGTATCCGTGGAGACCAGGCCGGCAGGCGCGCGCCGCTCTGCTGGAGCAGCGGGCGGATGCGGCCGGTTTCTAAATCGATGATCCAGAGCTGCCGGTACCCTGAACGGTCCGACACGAACGCCACATGGCGGCTGTCGGGCGCCCAGGTTGGATCTTCGTTCCGCCCTAAAGAAGTGAGTTGCCGCACCGCGCGCGTCCGTGCGTCGAGGACGAAGACTTGCAGCGTGCCCCCCACGTCGCGGTGGAAGGCGACGGATTGGCCGTCGGGTGACCAGTCCGGTGCGTTGGACGAACCGGTGACGCCGTAATCGAACGGCGCAAAGAGCTGTTGGTCCGTCCCGTCCGCCGCCATCACGTAGACCTGTGGCAACCCCGGTCGCGTCGAGACAAACGCGATCCGCTGGCCGTCGGGACTGTAGGTCGGTGACAAGTTGTCTGAAAAACGCCCCACGGTCAAGCGCTGTAAGCAGCAGTTGTCCTTGATGTTAACCGTGTAGATGTCGGTCCCTTCCTCGGTCGCGCGGCTGAACGCGAGCGTCTTGCCGTCGGGCGAGAACGCCGGCGTGAAGTCGAGGGCCTGGCCCGTCGTGGCCACCGGCTGCCGTTTGCCGGGCCCGACCAGCTGCACGAACAGCTGCCCGTGTCCGGACCAGAACTCCATGTAGGAGAAGCGCCGGCCGTCCGGTGCCCAGGCGGGGGACATCGCCTGATGATCGCTCGAGGAGACGAGCCGCTTGTCGGCGCCGTCCTGGTCGATCGCATACACCTTGCCGTCCATGACGAACAGGATGCGCGTGGCCGCGATCCCGCCCACGCCCAAGGTGGCCTCCAGGATGTGATCGGCGAGGCGATGCACGGCGATCCGGAATTCCGGATCCTTGAGCGGCGGCAGCCTGCTGCGAAACTCGCGTCGCACGCCGCCCGCGGCGACATCGTGCACCGTCAGCACGGTGGTGTCTCCCACCAGCGCGAGCCCGACGGCAAAGTCAGCCCCCAGGGCCTGGTAGAGTTGATAATTCAGCCCGGCGGCGGCGCCGCCCCTGCCGCCCGCCGGAGGGCGACCCGCACCAGCCAGGGGTGCTGCGCTCACACGGATCGAGTCCCCGGCCGGAAGGGTGATCAACTCGAACCGGTCGCTCAGGTCCAGGTCCCGGGCGATGATGGCCCGCACCGAGTCAGGCGCCGCCGCCCCCGGCAGCACGACGAGACCGGGACGGACGCCCGGCCGGTAGATGATCCCGATGCGGACCCCGCGGTCGACGGCGGAGCTATCCTGGGCAGCGGAACGTTGGACAGCTGGAAAGACGGAAAGCAGGGCCACACCGGCCAGGGCGAGCGCCATTCGCTCACGTTCCAACCTTCCAACGTGCGAACCTTTCACTGTCGCGTCCCCGAGAAATAGAATCGCACGAACAGCACCTCCGACCCCCACCCGTCGGGGAGGGGCCCGAACGCCCGGCGGCGCCCGGCGTTCTCGACCGCCCCCTGGGCTTCGAGATCGAACCCGAAGTTCCCCGAGCGCTTGATGAACTGCATGTCGCTGACCGACCCATCGCGATGAATCAGGAACCCGATTTCGGCTTCGAGTGGCGTGGCCTGCAACGGTCGCTGCCACCGCATCGCGATCTGGGTAATGATGTTGTTCGTGTACTCGGGGAACGGAAACTCAATCCCCTCGGTCGACACGGTCAGAGGATCGCTTCCCGTGGAGGGCCGCTCGCCGGGGAGCGGCTGCGTCTTGGGCGTGGTGCGTGGAGCAGCCTCCCGCTTGGTGTTGTCCGCCACGGGCGGCGGCTGGGCCGGGGCAACGGTGCTCTTCGGCGACTTCGCCTTTGGTGCCGGAGCAGGCTTTGCCTCGGCCGGCCGCTCCACTGCCTCGGGCGCCTTGCGGGTGTCTTCGGTCGGCGCGGGAGCCGCGACGAGGTGCACCCGGTACGAGGGCGGCGCCGGCTTGCGGGCGTTGGCGGCGCCCACCACGAGAACCATCCCGGCCAGCGCGTGCACCAGGACCGTGCCCGTGAGGCCGACGCCGACATTCGCCGGTGCGCGGGGCCGGCGTCTCATCGAGTCAGCGTCTCCGGCTCGGCCACGAGGCCCACGTCGTTCACGCCCGACGCGCGGATCACGGCCAACACCTGTACCACGTCGGCGTACGGCACCCGTCCATCGGCCCGGAGGTACACCCCCGTGGGTCGTTTGGTTCGCACGAACGCGGGAAAGGTGGCCCGGAAGTCTTCGTAGGACAGGGGCGCCTGATCCATATAGATGCGCCCCTCGCGGTCGAGGGTCACCACCAGGCCCGACTTCGGCTCGAGCGGCCGCGCTTCGGCGCGGGGCAACCGGACGTCGACACCGCCTTGCATGATGGGCGCGGTGATCATGAAGATGATGAGCAGCACGAAGGCCACGTCGACCAGCGACGTCACGTTGATGTCGGCATTCAGGGGCAGCTCGCCGTGCCCACGCAGCCCGCCGCCGCCCCCCAACAGGCCAGCCATCACAGCCTCCCTTCGCGCGCCATGGTCCCGATGATTTCCTGGGCAAAGCCTTCCAGCTCCCCGGCGAACAGGCCGAGGCGATTCACGAACAGGTTGTAGGCCATCACCGACGGCACGGCGACGGCGAGTCCCGCGACGGTGGTGACCAGCGCCTCCGCAACCCCGGGGGCCACGGCGCCGATGTTGCCGGATCCACCCACCGCAATCCCGATGAACGCATCCATCACCCCCAGCACCGTGCCGAGCAGGCCGAGCAGCGGACTCACAGACCCGAAGGTGGCGAGCCACGGGATGAACCGTGCGGCGGAATCCCGCTCCGCCGCGACCTCCTTGGCGAGCACCATCCGGAGCGCTTCGAGCTGGGTCGTCGTCAGCGTGGTGGCCGGTGTGGCCACGACGGGCCCGTCGCTCTTGCCGCCGCCCTTCATGCTGCCCGGCTTGAGCTCGGAGAAGAACTGCATGCCCTCACGCAGCAGCCGGTTGTACGGTGAGGACGGCAGGCGCATCGCGGCATGGTAGGCGTCCTCGAGCCGCGCCGCGCGCTCGATCTCCCCCATGAAGCGGTCCGCCTGCCGGCGCATCTTCCGGAACTGCCACCACTTCAGAAAAATGAGGTACCAGGAGACGACGGAGAAGACGACCAGGATCGCGAGCACGAACTTCGTCTCGCGGCTCGAGGTGAGCACCAGCTCCCAGGGCGTCGTCGGCACCGCCCGACCCACCTGTAGCAGCAGCACGGGTTCAGCCCTCCCCCAGAGAAGCAGGCGAACAAGTCAGTTCGGATACCCGGACGGGTGCGTCCGGTGCCACTCCCAGGCGCCGGCGAGGATCGCGTCGAGCTGCGAGCGGCGCGGGCGCCACGCCAGCAGCTGCTCGGCGCGGCCCGGAGCAGCCACGAGCGTGGGCGGGTCACCGGAGCGCCGCGGGCACGGCACCGTGGGGATCGACCGGCCGGTAATGCGCCGGGCTGCCTCGGTCACCGCCAGCACGGAATGACCGGCTCCCGTCCCGAGATTGACCGCCTCGGCGCCCTCGAGATCTGCTTCCAGCGCCCGGACGTGCGCGTCCGCGATGTCCGCGATATGCACGTAGTCGCGTACGGCGGTGCCGTCCGCGGTCGGGTAGTCGGTGCCGTACACCTCCACGGCCGGACGTCGGCCGAGCGCCACCTGCAGCACGTTCGGGATCAGATGCGTCTCGGGATCGTGGTCCTCGCCGTGCCGCGCCGTCGCCCCCGCCGCGTTGAAGTAGCGGAGACTGATGGAGCCCACTCCGTGCCGCGTCGCGTAGTCCGCCAGCAACCGCTCGAAGGCGAGCTTCGTCTCGCCGTAGGGGTTGACGGGTGCACGGGGCGCATCTTCCGGAATGGGGATGACGGGCGGGTGGCCGTACACCGCGCACGAGGAGGAGAAGATCACCCGGCGCACGCCTGCCCCGACGGCCGCATCGAGCAGTACCTGACCCCCCGTCACGTTGTTCGTGAAGTACATCTGGGGATGCGCGACCGATTCCGCCACCAGGGCGTAGGCGGCGAGGTGCACCAGTGCCTCGCATGGCCGGCGCGCGAGCAGGTCATCCAGGAGGCGGCGATCGGCGATGCCGCCCTGCACGAACTCCGCCCGGGAATCCACGGCCGCGCGGTGACCCCGGCTCAAGTCGTCCAGCACGACGACCGAGTGGCCCAGCGCGAGCAGCTGCTCGACGACCACGCTGCCGATGTACCCGGCCCCACCGGTCACGAGGATGCTACGGGCCATCGTGCCGCTCGAGACCGAACAGTTTCTTCAGCGATTCGAGGAGACCGTACCCTCGGCCGGCTTGCGCGGCCTGCTTGAGTGCGATCGTGGGATGGTGCAGGAACTTGTTGAGCAGCGCGTGACTGAACTGCTCCACCTGGGCGCGATCCTCGGGAGACAGATGCGCGAGACGTTTGAGCGCGCGCTCCAACTCAGCGGCACGCAAGTCGTCGAGCCGCTCCCGAAACTCTTTGAGCACGGGCACGGCGGCGAGCCCGGCGTACCAGGCCCAGAAGCGGTCCACTTCGTCGCTCACTATGCGCTCGGCTGCGGGCACCTCATGATGGCGGTCCGCAGTGGCGTGCGCGGCCACGGCCTGCAGGTCGTCGATATCGTACAGAAACACGTTCTCGAGCTGGCCGACCGCGGGCTCCACATCGCGCGGCACGGCCAGGTCGAGGATGCACAGCGGCCGCCCCCCCCGCCGAGCGATGGCGGGGGCGACGCGCTCCCACGTCACGACGGCGTGCGGCGCCGCCGTGGAAGTAAGGACGATGTCGGCGCTGGCGAAGTGCTCCCACGCCTCATCCAACGTGAGCGCGCGGGCGCCCAGCTCCTCGGCGACCGCCTGAGCGCGCTCATAGGTGCGATTCGCGACGAGCGTGACGCGCACGCCCTCGGACACGAGGCAACTCGCGGCGAGCTCGGCCATGTCACCAGCGCCGAGGACCAGCGCCACACGGCCCGCGAGTCGGCCGAAGATTTTCCCGGCGAGCGCTACCGCCGCGGAGGGCGCCGAGGCCGCCCCCGCAGCGAGCGCCGTTTCACTGCGCACACGGGCGCCGACGAGCAGGGCCGACTGGAACAGGCGATGCAGCACGGGACCGGCCAGGGACCGGGATGTCTCCCACGCTTCCCGCACCTGGCCCTGGATCTGTGACTCGCCCAAGATCATCGAGTCGAGGCCCGCCGACACCCGGTACAAGTGGCGCACGGCATCGCGGTCCCGCACGAGATAGCCGTACTCGCTGGCGCTGCGACCCTCGCCGAGACGCTCGGTGAGGATGGCCCACACGGTCGCCGGCGTCGCGTCGCCCGGCTCGGCCAGGTAGAACTCGGTACGGTTGCAGGTGGACAGCAGCACCCCCCCGCCCGCGCCCGCCGAGAGCACCCGCTCGAGGGCGGCCGGCACCTCTCGTGGAGCGTGCGCGAACCGCTCACGCACCTCCAGCGGCGCCGTGCGGTGATTCACACCCACGACCGCAATGCTCATCGTTTCAGGCCCGCTTCTAGAGAAACCGTTCGGTCCCCGGCGCGGCGAGCTTGAGGGCGAGGTACACGAGGACCACCGCCACGAAGCCCGCGATGCTCGCGAACGCCGCCCGACGGCCCGCCCAATGCCGCACCACCCGCACGCCCACCGCCCAGCCGAGTACCAACCACGTGAGCATCCCCCACACGATCTGTGCGGCGTCGACCGGGACGCCGCCAGCGTAGCGCAGCCCGAATCCCAGGAGCACGCCCAGGGTCACGGTCGGAAACCCCATCACCAGCGAAAGGTGATTGAGCCGGTCCAGCCGCTCAAGCGGCGGGAACAGCCGGAAGACCTGTCCGAACCGCTTGGATTTGAGCTCGCGGAATTGGAGCAGGTACAGGGCCGCCGCGATGAACGCCAGCGCGAGCAGCGCGAGCCCAAGAATGCTAACGGTGATGTGCAGGAGGGACCACCGGCCTCCACCCACGACGGGCCGCGCATCGGGCCCGAGCCCGATCAGCAGAGCGAGCGAGACGAGGCCGGTGGCCAGGGGCCCGGTGAACAGCGCCACTGCCGAAGCACGGAACACGCGCTCGCTCACCACTTGAAGCAGCACCAGAAAGAGCGCGAGGATCGAGAGCGCGGGCGCGACGCCCACCGGCGTCAGCTGCGCCACTCCGACCACGTGCACAGCCGCGCCCGCCAGAGGCGCGCCGAGCGTCAGGGCGCGCGGCGCGGGCCGCAGGCCCGCGAACGGCGCGAGCGCGAGCGCCGTGGCCACGCCGTACAGCCCCAGCGCCAGGAGATGAGAGACCAGGACCACGGGGCGCGAGACGCCGGTCCCGAACGGGGCCGGCCGCAGGTCAGGAAGGCATCTTCCGGACGAGACGGACCGGCATTCCGGGGCGGACGTCGGGATGGTTGATCGTGAGCACCAATCCGGAGGCCGAATGCTCCCGGGTGTGCACGATCTCGAGCACCATACGCACCTCTTCGGACGACGTGCCTGGAACACCCGAGGCCGGCCGGAAGACCTCGAACACATCGCCCGGCGTGACCCCTTCGGCACGACCGCGATTGATGAAGAGGATCTGCTGGAGGTCGGCCAGGTCGTGCAGGTCACGCGCGGCCACGACGTGACCCTCAAGACCCTGCTCGACCGGCGTGGGGCGGGTCAGCCCCGGATCCTTGAACGGCTCGAGCGGCATCGCAAGGTGCCCGTCGTGAATCCGGCCGAACTGCATGATCACGTCCGCCAGCACCTGCCTGCGCTGCAGCTCCGTGACGCGGGCCACGCCCAGCGGCACCACGACGCCGCCCCAGCCCTCGATGTCCCGATCGACGCGCGCGATCAGGAGCGAGTCGCCGACGTGATAGGAGGCGTTGCGCGGCGGCTGGATGGCAATCTGATCGAACTGCGAAGCGGTCGATCGCTCGGTGAGGCGCGGAATCGCGGGGGGCGACGTGTTACCCAACACGCGACCCCACGGCAGCCTCTCGTTTTCGGTCAGGAAGCCCGCCGCGTAAAACTCGCCGCGCCGCAACGGACGGTACAACGGGTTGGCGTACGCACGGAGCACGTCCTTCACGGCTTCCCCCGGCGTGCGGCGCCGCTCGAAAATCGTCTGATAGGTTTCCGTGGGCGCCGGCGGCGGTGCTTCCACTACGGCCTGCGTCGTATCCGGCACCATCGACGTGTCGGGCGCGACGGCCGTCACCGTGTCCGCCGGAGCCTGGGCCCGAACCGTATCGGCGCCCGCCGGCTGGGGGACGACCGCCGTGGTGTCGACCGGGGCCTGCGCCACGGCCACCACGGACCCGATGTTCAGCACCTCGCCGGGATAGATCCAGTGCGGATCTTCGATCACGGACGTATTCAACCGGTAGACTTCGGGCCACAGCAGGGGATCGTTGAAGTACAGCTGGCCGATGGACCAGAGCGTCTCGCCCGCGACGACGGTGTGGGTGGCGGGAAGCTGCCCTTCGGGGACGGCGGGGGGCGGCGGCGCCTGCGACGTGTCCCGCGCCGCTCGTGCGCTGTCGGCTCGTGCCTGTGTCGTATCCTGAGCCGCGAGCGACGGCGCCACCACCCCCGCGAGCAGCCCTGCCACAAGGGCGAGCAGGGCTGCTCGGTCAGAACGGCAGATCGTCGTCCTCCTCATCCAGCGCCTCCGGGAACGCTTCGAGCGATTCCGCCTTGCCCCCAGCCACGGCTCCCCCGTCCGGGGCCACCTTCGCCGCGGCCTTGGAGCGAGCGAAGTCGCCAGCGCCTTCGCCGCCACCTCCGCCGCCGCGGGACGACAGCAGAATCACTTCCCGCGCAATGATCTCGGTGACGTAGCGCGTCTGCTTCTCGCGATCTTCCCACGTGCGGTACTCAATCCGCCCCTCGACGTAGATGCGGTCGCCCTTTTTCATGTACTTCTCGGCAAGGTCGGCCAGCTGAGCGCCCTTGTTGTTCCAGCAGATGACGCGATGCCATTCGGTCTTCTCCTGCTTCTCCCCACCCTGCCCCGTCCACTGCCGGCTGGTCGCCAGCGAGAGGTTCGCCACGCGGGAGCCGTTGGTGGTGCTCCGCACCTCGGGATCGGCCCCTAAGTTCCCGATTAGCATGACTTTATTCAGGCTCCGGCTCACAACAGGCCTCCAAACGATGGGCGGGCGGGGACCAAGGGCGTCAACAGTATATGAATCGCAAGTTATTCTGTCAATCAAAGATACGCCACTTGGGCTAAAGTTTTGCGGATACCCCGGCGGCCGGGATGGCAGCTCGGAGAATCACCGCGTCTTCCACTGGCCGGCGGTAGTAGCGCGCCCGTCGGCCCACGGCCGCAAACCCCAGGCGCTCATACAGGCGGCGTGCCGCCGCGTTCGATTCGCGCACTTCGAGATAGACGACGCGCACCCCCCGGTCGTGCAGGTCCTCGAGCAGCCGCTCCGCGAGGGCTCGTCCGATGCCGCTGCGCCGGTGCGCCGCGGCGACGCCCAAGTTCAGGATCTCCCCTTCGTCCGCCGCGAAGTGCGCGACCGCGTAGCCCGCGACGGTCGGCCCGCGGACGGCGACGAGGAACGGTGTCTCGGCGGCGAGGCACTCGCTGAAATCGTTGGCCGACCAGGGGTCCGAGAAGACCGCGCGCTCGATCGCCGCGACGGCCGCCACGTCAGCCGGCTGGGCGGGACGGATCCGGTAGGGGGCGGCCATGGCGGGCCTCCCATTTCGCCTGGGCTTCGGCCGGCCGACCATAGATCGGCTCGGCCCCGAGCGGGTCGTCGAGTTGGCGCGTCGCCCCAGCGCGAGCAACGAGCGACAACAGCGTGGTGGCGTTCGGCGTGAGACTCTCCAACGGAATCGGCTCGGCTCCGCTCCACTCGAGGACGTCGTCCCGGTAGCGCATCGCCCCGTCGCCTACCACGACACGGGGGCGAGCCGAGGGAGGGGTGAGGCAAGCCAGCTCCGCCACGGTCGTGACGGTCGGCGCTACGCGCGTCTCCACCGCGTCGGCGTGGAACACGTAGACGGCCCCGTACACCTGGCCCCGCAGCGCGTCATAGCAGGCGGCCACGGGCACCGGGCCGAGCTGCCGGGCCACCGTTGCCGCTGCGGCCATGAGCGAAGGCACCGCCGCGAGTGACAATCCCGCTTGTTGCGCCAGTCCCTTCGCCGCAGCCCACCCGATCCGCAGTCCGGTGAAGCTCCCGGGTCCGTCCCCGACCACGATGCCCTCGAGATCGGTCAGCCGCACGCCAGCCTGCTCGAGGGCGTGATCGATCAGCACGATGATTTCGGCCGCGTGGCGGCGCGGGCCCTGAACGAACACCCCCGCGTCGGTGCCTGGAGGCTCTCCCACGGCGACGCTCGCGATATCCGTCGCCGTGTCGATCGCCAGCCAGCGCGTTCCCATCAGCGGATCTCCTCGAGCTCCCGGACGTCCGCGCCGCCACCGTGGGAGAGCCGGAAATGGCGATCGAGCGCCGGTGCCCAGGGGCCCGCCCGCTCCGGCCATTCGATGAGCACGGTGGCACGCTCGCGCGTCATGTCCTCGAATCCGATGTCCCGGGCCTCGTCAGGCGACTTGAGGCGATAACAGTCGACGTGGTAGATGGGGGCGGCCCGAGCTTCGTAGTGATGCACCAGCGCGTAGCTGGGGCTGGTCGCAAGGGCCCGCGCCCCCAAGCCGCGGCAAATCGCCTGCACCAGGGTCGTCTTGCCCGACCCCAGCTCGCCCGAGAGCCCGATGACGGCCGGGGGCGACAGGCTGCGGCCCAGCTCCTCACCGAACCGGTTGAGCTCGTCCGCGCGGAGGCGCATGCTGCACCGCATCTCCCTGAGCCTTGAGCTCGAGGAGCTGGTCCCGCAGCACCGCCGCGAGCTCGAAGTCCAGCTCTTCGGCGGCGGCCTGCATCTGCTGCTCGAGCAGCCGGATCAGCGCTTCTCGTTCCCGCGCGTCCGCGGGGCGCCGGAGCGCCGGACCCGTCGGCTTGGCGGTCTTCGCGTCCGCAACCCGCGTGGCAAAGCGCACCTGGTCCACCGACTTGACGATCGAGCGGGGCGTGATCTCGTGTTCGGCGTTGTACGCCTGCTGCCGCCCGCGCCGGCGCTCCATCTCGTCGAGCGCCCGCTGCATCGAGCCGGTGACGCGGTCGGCGTACAGGATCGCGGTCCCGCCCAGGTTGCGCGCGGCGCGTCCCACGGTTTGGATAAGGGAGCGATCGGAGCGCAGAAACCCCTCCTGATCGGCGTCGAGGATCGCGACGAGCGATACCTCGGGCAGGTCGAGCCCTTCGCGCAGCAGGTTGATCCCCACCAGCACGTCGAACTCGCCGAGCCGCAGGCCCCGAATGATCTCGACGCGCTCGATCGCGTCGATTTCGGAGTGCAGGTAGCGCACGCGGACCCCGTGCTGCTGCAGGTAGTCGGTGAGGTCCTCGGCCATGCGTTTGGTGAGCGTGGTGACGAGGACGCGCTCGTTGCGCTTCTCCCGCAGGCGGATCTCGTGCAACAGGTCGTCCACCTGCCCCTTCACGGGACGCACGTCGACCGCGGGGTCCACGAGCCCGGTCGGACGGATGATCTGCTCCACCACGACGCCCCCCGAGAGCTTGAGCTCCTGGTCCCCCGGCGTGGCCGAGACGAACACCATGCGCGGCACCAGAGCCATGAATTCGGCGATCTGGAGCGGCCGGTTGTCGAGCGCCGAGGGCAGCCGGAACCCGTAGTCCACGAGGGTTTGCTTGCGGGAGCGGTCCCCCTCGTACATCCCGCCGACCTGCGGCATCGTTTGGTGCGACTCGTCGATGATGCAGAGGTAGTCGTCGGGGAAGTAGTCGAGCAGGCACGCGGGACGCTCTCCCGCCTGGCGCCCGGTGAGGTGGCGGGAATAGTTCTCGATCCCGGTGCACCGCCCCACCTCGAGCAGCATATCGATGTCGAAGTTGGTGCGCGACTCGAGCCGCTGAGCCTCGAGGAGCTTGTTCTGCGCCCGCAGCTCCGCCAGTCGCTCGCGCAGCTCCTGGCGGATCGCGGCGACGGCGCGCTCGATCGTGGGTCGCTCGGTGACGAAGTGCGTCGCCGGATACACGGCGGCCCGAGGCAGCTCGGCGATCGTGTTCCCGGTCGTCGGGTCGATCTTCGCGATGCGCTCCACTGCGTCGCCCCAGAATTCGATGCGGACCGCCTGCTCGTCGTAGGCCGGGAAGATCTCGACCGTGTCGCCCCGCACGCGGAACGTGCCGCGCTCGAAGGCCACGTCGTTGCGCTGGTACTGCACGGCCACGAGCGCCTCGAGCAGCTCGTCGCGGCCGCGCTCCTCCCCGACCGCCGCCGTCACGAGGCGCCGGCGGTACACTTCGGGATCGCCCAGGCCGTAGATCGCGGACACGCTCGCGACGATGATCACATCGTCGCGCTCCATCAGGCTCGACGTCGCCCGCAGCCGCAGGCGGTCGATGTCGTCGTTGATCGAGGAGTCCTTCGCGATGTAGGTGTCCGTCTGGGGAACGTACGCCTCGGGCTGGTAATAGTCGTAATAGGAGATGAAGAATTCGACCGCGTTCTTCGGGAAGAATCCCTTGAGCTCCCCGTACAGCTGGGCGGCGAGCGTCTTGTTGTGCGACAGCACCAGGGTCGGACGATTGAAGCCGGCGAGCACGTGCGCCATGGTGAACGTCTTGCCCGAGCCGGTGACGCCCAGCAGCGTCTGATAGCGGTCTCCCCGCGCGAGGCCCTGGGATAGCTCGCGGATGGCGCGCGGCTGATCCCCCGCCGGTGGGTAGGGGGAAACGAGGTCGAAAGGCATCGCGGGAAAGTTAACCGACCGGCGGCGGCCCTTGGGGACCCGACTCGCGTCGCGCCACCTCGGTCACGCCCTTCAATCGCCGGATCGCCCGGATCACCTTGTTGAGGTGGGTCTGGTTCTCGACTTCAACGAGCACGGTCCCGAAGACCGCCCCGTCCTTGGTCGAGAGCTCGGCGCTCTTGATGTTGGTGCCGGATTCGTTGATGGCGGTGCAGATGTCGGCGTACAGGCCGCGCCGGTCCTCGCCACCCACCGCGAGCCGCACGACGAACGTCTCGCCTTCGGATTCCTGCCAGTCGATCTCCACGCGGCGCTCGGCTTCGGCCGACAGGACGAGCAGGTTGGGACAGTCGCTGCGGTGGATCGAGATGCCGCGCCCCTGCGTGACGTAGCCGACGACGGGATCGCCCGGCACCGGCTGGCAGCATTGGGCGTAGCGGACCATCAGGCCGTCCACGCCCTGGATCTTGATGCCCCGGCCGAGCCGCAGCCGCTCGATGACCCGGCCGAAGGCCGTGGGCTTGGGCGGTTGCAGCTCGTCCACGGGGAGATCCGGGTACAGCGCCCGCATGATCGTCCCGAGCGCGATATCGCCGGTACCGAGCGCGGCCTGCAACTGCTCGGGCGTGCCCACCGACAACGCGGCGGCGGCCCGCTCGAGGCGGGCCGCGTCGGGCGGCTCCAACCGGCGGCGCCGCACCTCGCGCGCCAGAATGTCGCGCCCCAGCTCGAGGCTCCGCTCGTGCTCTTCCTGGCGGATCCACTGCCGGATCTTGTGGCGGGCGCGGGCCGTTTGAACGTGCGCGAGCCAGTCGCGGGACGGTTTCGCCTGCAAGCTGGTGATCACCTCGACCGTGTCACCGTTCTTGAGCGGGCGGTGCAGCGGCGCGATGCGTCCGTTGATGCGGGCTCCCTGGCAGTGCTGGCCGACCTCGGTGTGCACAGCGAACGCAAAGTCGATCGGCGTGGCCCCTTTCGGCAGTCGCTTGACGTCGCCGCGCGGCGTGAAGACGAAGATCTCGTCCTGGTAGAGGTCGACCTTGAGGAACTCGAGGAACTCCTCGGGCGTGTGCGCGTCCTGCTGCAGCTCGAGCAGCTGGCGGAACCACGCCAGGTGGCGGTCGAGCTCGTCCGGGCTCTTCCCTTCCTTGAAGAGCCAATGCGCCGCGATGCCGTATTCGGCGGTGTGATGCATCTCGCGCGTGCGGATCTGAATCTCGTACAGCTGGCCGCCCGGCCCGAAGACGGTGGTATGGAGCGACTGATACCCGTTGGACTTGGGGCTGGCGATGTAATCCTTGATGCGCTCCTGCAGCGGCGTCCACTCGTGGTGGATGATACCGAGCACGTGGTAGCACTCAGGGATGGTGTTCACCAGCACGCGGACCGCGAGGAGGTCGTAGATCTCCTCGAACGGCTTGTCGCGCTTCCTCATCTTCTTGTAGATGGACCACAGGTTCTTCGGCCGCCCCGTGATCTCGAACCCGACCAGCCCCGCGCCGGTGAGCTCCGCGGCGAGCGGGTCGCGGAGCCGCTCGATGGTGCGCTCGCGCTCCGCCTTCTTCGCCAGGACCTTGCGGGCCAGCTCGCGGTAGTCGTCCGTCTCGAGGAACTTGAAGGCGAGGTCCTCGAGCTCCGCCTTCACCCCGGCCATCCCGAACCGGTGGGCGAGCGGCGCGTAGATCTCGCGCGTCTCGAGGGCGATGCGGCGCTGCTTCTCCACGTCCAGGTGCTCGAGCGTCCGCATGTTGTGCAGCCGATCGGCCAGCTTGATGATGATGACCCGGGCGTCCTTCGCGACCGACAGGAGCAGCTTGCGGTAGTTCTCCGCCTGCTCCTCGGCCGTCGAGCGGAACGTCAGCGTCGACAGCTTCGTGAGGCCGTCGACGAGCTCGGCCACTTCCGCCCCGAAGTCGCGGCGGATGTCCTCGAGCGAGGTGTCGGAGTCCTCCACCACGTCGTGCAGCAGCGCGGCGGCGATGGTCGTGGAGTCCATCAACTGCTCGGCGAGAATCGTGGCCACGGCGACGCTGTGGGAGACGTAGTCGTCCCCTGACTCGCGCTTCTGGCCGCGGTGGGCCTGGGCACTCACGCGATACGCACGCGAGACGAGGTCCAGGTCGAGCCGGTCGCGCTGGGCCGCCACGGCCCGGGCGAGCTCGGGCGCGAGGATGGGGGCGGTGCTGGTCACAACTGGAGGATGGCGAAGCGCGGCCGCCGCGTCAACGCACCCCGCCCCTGCGCCACTGGCTGCATGCCGGCCCGGTCCGTATGATGGACCTTCGTCCGCCTTCGAGGGGCCGCATGGCCGAGACTCCGGCACGTTTGCAAGCCGCCCTTGTCGCTCGCTACGCGCTCGACCGGGAGCTCGGCCACGGCGGCATGGCAACGGTGTACCTGGCTCAGGACCTGAAACACGGCCGCCCCGTGGCCATCAAGGTGCTCCGGCCCGAGCTGGCGGCCGCTCTCGGGGCCGAGCGCTTCCTCCGTGAGATCGAGATCGCGGCCCGCCTCACCCATCCCCATATCCTCCCCCTGCACGACTCCGGCGAGGCCAACGGGTTTCTCTACTATGTGATGCCCTACCTGGAGGGCGAATCGCTGCGGGACCGGCTGAACCGCGAACCGCAGTTGCCCGTCGAGGAAGCCGTGCGGATTGCCCGGGAGGTGGCGAGCGCCTTGAGCTATGCCCACAGCCACGATGTGGTGCACCGGGACATCAAGCCAGAGAACATCCTGCTCTCCGGCGGGGAGGCGGTCGTCGCGGATTTCGGCATTGCGCGCGCGATCGTGGCGGCAGGCACGGAGAAGCTGACGGACACCGGACTCGCCGTGGGCACGCCCGGCTATATGAGCCCGGAGCAGGCGACGGCCGAAGCGCACATCGACGGGCGGGCGGATACCTACGCCCTGGGCTGTGTGCTGTACGAGATGCTGGCGGGGCATCCGCCGTTTCTGGGCACGACGGCCCAGGAAGTACTTGCCCGACACACGCTCGATCCGGTGCCGCCGCTGCGCACGATCCGCCGCGCGGTGCCCCCGGCCGTGGAGCATGCCGTGTTCAAGGCGCTGGCGAAGTC